>MDTD01147771.1_pt1 | contig 21335 bp, 20 predicted proteins | sample 811221 | NCBI WGS metagenome assembly MDTD01 (sample SAMN05326646, study PRJNA326480) | marine metagenome | isolation source: seawater | place: Pacific Ocean: South West | collected 2011 | reverse complement strand
GGGCCTGACCGATGGCTTGGGTTCGGTGAAAAACGAGCTGGTTGCCGCTCGTGATGCCATTTTGGATGTGAATGGTTTGACCGATATTACCCGCTCCAGCAACACGATTGATGACATTATTGAAGGTGTAACGCTGGACCTGTTTAAGGCTGAAACTGACACCGAAATCACCGTTGATATTGAGGCGGATTTGGCCGGGGTGAAAGAGGCGGTGAATTCTTTTGTAGAGTCCTTTAACGCTATTCGCGACTTTATTGCCGAACAGCGCACCGAAGTTGACCGTGACGAAGACGGCGACAAAGAATTCGGCCCGCTGGCCTTTGATGCCACGCTGCGCCAGATTTCTGAACGTATGAACCTGACAGTGGCCAAGGCCGTGGATGGTCTGGCGGACGGGTATCAGTCCATGGGTCAAATTGGGGTGGTGATGAACTCCAACTTCCGCCTGGAAATGGACAACGATGTTTTTGATAACAAAATTCTGACCAACTTGGATGGTGTACGCAAGGTGTTCGCGTTTGACTTCAGTTCCAGCGACTCCCGCGTGACGCACCTTAGCCATACCGGCCAAACCACGGACGGTACCTATTACTTAAATGTTGCCGGGACGGATGTGGACGGCAATGTGACCTCGGCCAACATTCAAACCTCAGCTGGCGCCGGTGCTGGCGGGGCGGATGATGGTTCGGCCGTGGCGACGAGTTCCACAGTTTTGGCGACCAGTGATGTGGATGCCCAGGGGTTGAAACTGCTCTACAGCGGTGGGGCCAGTGACGGCGGGGTGGACGATGTGGAAATTTCCTACACCCGCGGTGTGGCCGACCAGTTGTACTATTTCTTTAACGATGTGACCAAAAGTCAGGGTACAATTGATAAAACGGTTAACACCTTAGAAGAGCAAACTGGTGACTTTGAAGACCGCATCGCCAACCTGGAAGCCCGCCTGGCGGTGTATGAAAAGCAGCTGCAGGCCAAATTTGTGGCCATGGAAACAGCGGTGGCACAGCTGGAAAGCTTAAAATCCACCCTGACCCAGTACCAGGAGCAGCAAGGCGGCGAATAGAATTTAACAAAACCGTATAATTTAAGGAGCGTAAACACAACGTGAGCCCGAAACCCACAAACCAGTATTTGGAAAAGCAAATTTTGAATGCCTCCCCGGCTGAGCAGATTGTCATGCTCTATGACGGGGCCATCAAATTTATGCTGAAAGCCAAAGACTCTATTGAAAAAGGCGATATTCAGGAGCGCTTTAACAACAACAAGCGCGCCGGGGATATCATTGCCTATCTGTTGAGTATACTGGATACGGACGTGGGTGGCGACGTTGCTGGTCGCCTGGGCGCCATTTACGGCCACCTGTTAAAGCGGATGCTGGATGTTGACGCCAAAAACGACGCCGCCGCGGCGGAGGAAGTGGTGGATTATCTGCGTACTTTGCGCCAGTCGTGGGTGGAAATCGCTGAAAAAGAAAAACTGGGCGACAAAGAACTGGCCGAACAAAAAATGAAAGCCCGTGTAGAGGCACAGAAAAAGCGCTCTGAAGCGGCAACAGCGGCCGCGAGTGCTGTGCCGAAAGCTGAAAATGCCCAAAGTGAGCCCGCCAAGGCGGGTGAAGGGGCGCAAGAACAGCCGGCGCAAAAACCCGCAGAAGAACAGGCGAAGAGCGGTGAGGGCAAAAAATCCGCCCAAACCACCGTGCCGCAGCCGCGTACCTTCGCGCATAACCCCTATGCAAAAATGCAGCAGCAAACCCGCGAGGAAACCGAGGAAGAAAAAGAAAACAAGCGCAGTGCGCTGGCGTAAGGCAGCACATTTTAGCCACACTGTGTACGAATGAATGCATACCGCCTGTAGACAGGCGGTTTGTCTTACACCCATAATGAAAAAATAGAGCAACCTGTCACAAAAGAACGTGAAAAATGGCAGACGACGATAACATCGAAGAACAGGACGACCAGCTGGAAGACGACGCCGAAGGTGAAGACGGCGAAGGCGAAGAAGGTGGTGGTGAAGGCGGCGGCAAAAAGAAACTGCTGCTTATTATTGTTGTGGCAGTACTGCTGATTGGCGGGGCCGGCGGCGGCGCGTTCTTTATTTTAAGTAATACTGAAGAGGAACCCGCGCCCGAGGCGGCCGAAGAAGCGCCCAAGCAGCAGGCCTATTTTTATAAAATGCCGGAGTTCGTCATTAACATCGGTACCCGCGGGGTTTCCAACAAATTTTTAAAGCTGAAAGTTCATTTGGAGCTGGCCAGCGAAGAAGACGCTAAAATTGTGGAGCAGGTGTTGCCGCGTATTGTGGATGATTTCAACCTGTACCTGCGCCAGCTGAGGGTGGAAGACCTGCAGGGTTCGGCCGGGATTTTCCGCCTGAAAGAGGCCCTGCTGCTGCGGGCCAAGCAATCCGCCAAACCCGCGGATGTTAAAAATGTGCTCTTTACTGAGGTTCTTGTTCAATAGCCCCTTGCTATTTCCCTTAAAATACCTATATAACGTACAGGATTATTCCGTTTCATTTACTTAACCTGACAGGTGATTTTATGCGCATTAACCGTACGTTTGCGGTCTGGTACGGCGTTGCCGTAGGGGCGGTCACGTTTTTTATTCTTTACACGCTGGGGGTGCAGTATTATGCCTCGGTCGTGGAAGGGTACGTGTACCACTCTGACCTTTTCACCACCGTGGCGGATGCCTTTATGGTGAGCCCATGGTGGAACCTCGCGGCCATTGCTATGGTGGGTATGCTGTTGCGCTATGCCTCGTACCTGTTGTTTCAGGTGCTGGTAATCGTACCGCTGCTCAACACGGTGTTTTTGACTGTGGCGTGGACGCTGGCCCAGGGGGTGATTCTGCAAAGTTCGCCGCTGGCGGTTATGGCCCTTATTGCCGCGCTGATGCTGGTGCTGGGCCTGTGGGCCAAATGGCTGAACCATGTCGCCGCTGGCGTTTTGACCAAAGCCAGCAAGCTGGAGTGCCCGCTGGACACGCGGTTGAACAAACTGCTGAAATAAAAATCCCCTCTGTGAACGATGCTGCCGAGCCCAAAAGGGCTCGGCTTCTTTCATTTTTGCATCACTTGGCCCCGTAATTGCATTATATACAGCAGGCAGATGCTTTTATGGGGGCTGTGACTGTGCTAGCATGGTTAAAAGCCTTAAAAGGGCGTTGCGCCTAATGGTTACAGGGCAATAAGCATAACAATAAAGATGCCGGCATGTCAGACGAAACACAGGCACCAGAAAAAGAGAAGAGCGAAGATGAAATGCTGGAGGAGTGGCAGAATATGGCCGCTTCTGAAGGTGAGGAGGACGGTGAAGGTTCGCCAACCACTGACCGGATATTAGACCAGGATGAAATTGACTCTCTGCTGGGCGTGGATGGGGACGAAGAGGGCCCGACCACGGGTATTCGCGCGTTGCTGGATACCAACGTTGTTAACTATGAAAAACTCCCCATGCTGGATGTGGTGTTCGATAAGTTCGAACGCTATTTGTCCACATCTCTGCGTCATTTTACCGCCGATAACGTGGACATCAGCATTGTCAACTCCACCTCGGTGCGGTTTGGGGATTATCTTAACAGTATTCCATTACCCGCCGGTATTGTGGTGGTCAACGCTTCCGGGCTGGATGATTACATTCTGGTGGTGTATGAAAGCAAGTTGATTTACGGCGTGGTGGATATTCTCCTTGGCGGGCGTAAGGCCCAGCCCGCGCGTATTGAAGGGCGCAACTTCACCAACATTGAGCGCAGCATTATGGACAACCTGACCGAGGTGGTCTTAAACGACCTGACGCAGTCCTTTACGCCGGTGGCGCCGATTCAGTTTAAGTATGAGCGTATGGAGGTCAACCCGCGCTTTGCGGTGATTACCCGTGAAGGGAACGCCGCCATTCTGGTGACCTTGAAAGTCAGCCTGGAAGAGCGGGAAGGGCAGATGCAGTTTTGCTTCCCGTATGCGACCATGGAACCTATCCGTGAGCAGCTTTTGCAGCAGTTTATGGGGGAAAAATTAGGTCAGGACAATATCTGGGAAAACCACCTGGCGCAAGAGCTGTACCACACCACCATTGACCTGTCGGCGGTTTTGGACCAGTTTACCGTAAGTTTGGATGAGGCGGTAAAATGGCGTGTGGGGGATACCATTACCATCGGCGCCAAAAAGACTTCCCCCATTCGTATGATGTGCGGCGGCGTGACCAAGCTGGTGGGGACCATGGGCCAACTGGACGAGAAAAAAGCGGTGCGTGTAGCCGAAAATGTGTCCGACGTGAACAATAAAGAGGACGACGAAAAGTGAGTGCAAACCTGATTCTGCTTTTAGATATTGCGATTGCCGGTCTGCTGGTGTTGGTAGGCGGGCTTTTGATTTGGCTGCATTTTAAAATTGACGCCCTGCGCAATGTGGGCAAAAAACTGCCGGCCCTTTCAGACAGTTTGGCCGAAAGTCTGGTGGTGGCGCGCTCCGGCATTACGGATTTATCCCGCACCATGGAGCGGCATCACCCGGAAATTAAAAACAGCGTTTTTTCCGCTGAACAGACCATTCAGGACTTGAAATACACTATCTCCCGCGCGGAAAAAGTATTAGGCGTGATGGACGATGAAGGTGTAACGCCGGAAGGCGGGGCGTGGTCCAGCACCTTGAAGGTGGAAAGTGAAATTGAAACCAAAACAGCGTCCAAGCCGCAGGCAAAGGTGGTGGAAGACAACGAAGAATTACTGCATGATGATGAGCTGCAACGGGTGTTCCAACAGCGCAACAAGGCGGTGAAGAAGATTGCCTCCCCCAAAAGCGGGGCCGCGGCGTATGGCGCGGCGGGCAGTAACCGCTCAGAAATGGAACAGGCACTAAGAAAAGCTCTGGAAGAAAGACTGTAGACGGCACATGAAAAAAAATAAAATCCTGACACTTGCCCTGCTGCTGATGCCTGTGGTGTCAGTCGCGCAGGATGCCGCTGTGGAAGGCAGCGCTACCGATACCGACGTAGAGGTGCAGCAAACTCCGGAAACCGTGCCGATTAACCTGGAGGCGCGGGAGTATTCGGAATCAGAGGTGGGGCTTCTGCAGGAGTTGGAAAAGCGCAAGGTAGAGCTGGATCGGCGTGAAAAAGCCATTGAATTGCGCGAACGCCTGGTGGATTTGGCCCATAACCGTCTGGACGAAAAGGTAGATAATCTTAATCGCCTGCAAAAAGAGATGAAAGAGTTGCTCAGTAACTTATCCGACAAGGAAGAAAAAGAGCTGGAGCAGTTGGCGTCTATCTATGAAAAAATGAAACCGGCCGCCGCTGCCAGCGTGCTGGATAGGTTGGATAATAATATCGTTTTTGATTTGTTTAAACGGATGAAGCAAAAAAATACCGCCAAAATTATGGAGAAGATGTCCACCGCCAAAGCCCGCGTTATTTCTGAAATGTTGGCGGAAAAAGAAGACCTGCCAGCTTTTAATTAAAATTTTTTTTATTCCCTTTCATAAGGTTTAGTGAAACCATAAAACAAAACGGGTCTTTTAAGCCTGTAGGTATGCGAATAATAAGAACAGGGAATTGATCTCATGGCAGTGGATAAAAACATGCGGGTACTGGTGGTGGATGACTTCCAGACCATGCGGCGTATCATTATTAACCTTCTTAAACAGCTGGGCTTTACCAATATTGTGGAAGCCGCGGACGGCCAACAGGCCTTTGACAAGTTGGAAGATGACAACATTGACCTGGTCATTTCTGACTGGAACATGCCCAATAAAACCGGTATGGAGTTTTTAAAAGAAGTCCGCGCGAGCGAAAAATACAAGCAACTCCCTTTTATAATGGTGACCGCTGAAGGCAAGCGCGAAAACGTTGTGGCCGCTGTACAGGCCGGGGTAAGCAATTACATTGTAAAACCCTTTAACGCCCAAACATTGAAGGAGAAGCTGTCCAAAGTTATTGGTGACTTTTAGGGCCATACAATTTTATTACGGGAAAAGTTTATTAGCTGAAGGAAAGACCTAATGTCCGATTACGAACAGAAAAAACAAGATATCAGCAGCCAGATTTCAGAGCTGGAAACCACGGACGCCAAAACGGTGCCAATTGAGCAGGTGCGCACCCTTGTCCGTGCCGTTAAAGACCTGTTTGAAGGCCGTTTTGAAACCGAAGAGGTGGAGCTGTTTGGCGAGCTGGGTGAACTGGCGAAATACATCAATAACGCCAAAAAAGAGCTGCAGAAATTCGCGCCGGATGAGTTAAAAGATAATCAACTGCCGGAGGCCTCTGACCAGTTGGAGGCGGTGGTGGAGCTGACCGAATCCTCCACCCAGAAAATTATGGATGCCTGTGAGCAGATTCAAGCCGTGGAAAGTGGCTTGCGTGAGCGCCTTTTGATGGCCGACCCGCCGCTGGATGAAGACTTGATGGCCGCGGTGGATGATTCCATTAGTGAAATGGATGCTCATATTGTCAGTATTTTTGAGGCCTGTAACTTCCAGGATATCACCGGCCAGCGTATTCAGAAGATTGTGGCGGTGATGAAAGAAGTGGAGCGTCAGGTTTTGCGTATGGTGATTGTCTTTGGACTGGACAAGAAAAAAGACAACCTGAAAGAAGAGGACAAAAAAGAAATGACCTCAGACGCGGATTTGCTCAACGGCCCGCAACTGCCCGGCAACAGCCTGGAGCAGGAAGATATTGATGAGCTGTTGGCGAAACTGCTGTAAACAACAAAAAACTTGAAAGAACAATAACAGAAAGAAAAACGCGTATGGCCATTCGTGTTCTTGTGGTAGATGACTCGTCCTTTATGCGCAGCATGATTAAGCGCATGATTGATAAATCCCCGGACTTGGAGGTGGTAGGTACGGCTAAAGACGGTGCTGAAGGCGTGGCCATGGCTGAAGAGCTTAAACCCGATGTGGTCACTATGGATATTGAAATGCCGGTGATGAACGGGCTGGAGGCGCTGGAGAAAATTATGACCACCAACCCGCGTCCGGTGGTGATGATTTCCACCCTGACCGAAGAAGGTGCCCAGGCCACTATGCAGGCATTGGAAAAAGGCGCGGTGGATTTTATTCCCAAGGCTTTGCAAAGTCAGGAAAAAAACATCTTCCAGATGCAGGGCGTGCTGCATGAAAAAGTTGTGGCCGCGGCCAAAGCACGGGTCGGGGCTATTAAGCCTGTGGCCCCGGCAGCGCCCGTACATACCGAACGCCGCGCGGGGATAGAGCTGGTCGTTATCGGCAGTTCCACCGGCGGGCCGCGCACCTTGCAGGCCCTGGTGGCGGATTTCCCCGCCAATTTAAACGTGCCTGTGATTATTGCCCAGCATATGCCGCCTAACTTCACCAAAGCCATGGCGGAGCGGATGAACCAGTCCACCTCGTTGGAGGTGTCAGAAATTAAAGATAACGAAATGCTGCTGCCGGGCCGTGTGTATGTGTGCCCGGGCGGCATGCACACCCGTGTGGGTAAAACCGGTGCCGGGTTGGTGGCCCAGGTGCGGGAGGACAAGGGCGAATCGTTCTATAAGCCGTCGGTGGATGTGCTGGCGCAATCGGCCCATGATGCCCTGGGGCAAAATGTGCTGGCGGTTATGCTCACCGGTATGGGGGATGACGGCGCCAAGGCCTTTGCCGCCCTGCGCCAGAAAGGGGCTTTTATTATTGCCCAGGATGAAGCCACCAGCGTGGTGTACGGCATGCCCAAGGCGGTGGCCACCATGGGCGGAGCGGATGAAATATTGCCGATTAATAGTATTGCGCAAAGGATTAAGACCCTGCTAAGCTAATACCCATAAAAATATCATAAGAATAAAAACAAGATAAAAGGCGGCTTTTCGACCATGAGCGAATTCGATGAAATGCAGGAAATTTTAGAGGAATTCTTTACCGAGGCCGATGAGGGCCTCGATAATCTTGAAAGCGGCCTTATTAAACTGGAAAGTCTGGCTGAAAATGGTGAAAAAGACCCCGGTACGGTGGATGAACTGTTCCGTGTGCTCCATACCTTAAAGGGCGGGGCCGGGTTTCTGGGGTTGGAAAAAATGGCCAAACTGGCCCACGCCGGTGAAAACCTGCTGGATGAAGTCCGCGCCAGCCGCGTAGAGGTCACCAAAGAGGTGATGGACGCGCTCTTAAAAACTAACGATACGTTAAAAGAACTGTTGGAAGTGTCCAAAGCCGGTGAGGAGCCGGACATGGACAACAAGGAACTGATCGCAACCCTGGAAGCCCTCACCCTGCCACAGGAGACAAAGCCCAAAGCTGACGAAGCCCCCAATAAAGATGCTGAAGCGGTGGCCAAAGCCGTTCAGGACCAAATGGGCGAAGAAGAGCAGGCGGCCGAAGAAAAAGCTGAAGCGGCGCAAGAGATTGACCCCAATCTGGTTAATCAGGACCTGTTGAATGAAGTTATGGGGGACGAAAGCCTGAACCCGGAATTGGACAAAGACGGTGAAGAGGAACCGGCCGAAGAGGTGGACGGCGAGCTGGTCAATCAAGAGCTTTTGCAAGAGGTGATGGGGGATGAAAGCCTGAACCCTGAACTGGATAAAGATGAGGACGAAGAGCCCGTACAAGCGGTGGCGGAAGCCGCCCCGGTTGAGGACAAAAAAGTAGAAGAAGATAAAGTGGAAGTGGCCCGCGGCACGCCGCCGCCGGAACGCCGCCAGAAAGATGACCGTCGTCAGGATGAGCGCCGTCAGGCCTCACGGCGCAAGTCAGACGCGGAAGTGACCATTCGTGTGGAAACCGGCCGTCTGGACAAGGTAATGAACCTGGTGGGGGAGCTGGTACTGGCCCGCAACAGCCTGCTGCGCCAGTTGAACAAGCCGGAAGCCAAAGAGGTGCTGAATGCTCTGTCGAATTTCTCCAGTATTCAGGAAAATATGGAAATTTTCTCCCGCGTGACGCAGGATTTGCAAATGTCAGTGTTGAGCACCCGCATGCAGCCGATTAAAAAGGTGTTTGATAAAATTCCGCGTCAGGTGCGGGAGTTGAAAAATTCTTTAGGCAAAGAAATTAATCTGGTGATTGAAGGGGAAATGACCGAGGTGGACAAAACCCTGGTGGAAGAACTGTCTGACCCCATGGTGCACCTGATTCGTAATTCCTTAGACCACGGTATTGAAACCCCGGACATTCGCAAAGAAAACGGTAAAAACCCTGAAGGCACTTTAAAAGTTAAAGCCTTTTATGAAGGCAATAACGTGGTGATTGAGGTGGTGGACGACGGCAAGGGCATTGACCCGGATGTTATCCGCAGCAAAGCGGTGGAAAAAGGCATGATAGATGAATACACCGCCCAGAATATGCCTGATGAAGACGCCACACGCCTTATCCTTCAGCCCGGCTTTTCAACGGCGGAGGCGATTTCTGACGTTTCGGGCCGCGGTGTGGGCATGGATGTGGTCAACGCTAAAATTTCGTCGGTTAAAGGAACGTTGGATATCCGCTCCAAAAAAGGTGAGGGCACGATCATTTCTATCTATCTGCCGCTGACACTGGCGATTATGCAGGCGTTGATGGTGGAATCCAACGAAGAAGGCTTTGCCATTCCTATCGGTGATATTTCTGAGGTTATTAAATTTAACCCCGCCGATGTGCATAAGGTCAACGATCAGGATGTTATTGAACTGCGCGGGGATGTGCTGCCGCTGTTTTATTTAAGCAAGCTGACCAAAAAGGGCTTTGTGCCCATTGATTTTAGCCAGTACAGAAAGAAAGACAGCAAGCAAAAAGCCGCTGAGGTTGCCAAGGTGGAGCCGAAAGCTTCTGAAGAAATTTCATTGGATGACCTGGAAGCCGCCGTGGGGGAGGCCGTCAGCCGCCCTGTTGAGGTTGCCGTTGAAGACGCTACGCCCGCTGTTGGCACAGACAACGTGGTCTCTATGATGGGAAAAAACACCAACACCCAGTACATTATTGTGGTGCGGGACGGTATGGCCAACGTGGGCGTGGTGGTGGATGCGCTGGTCGGGCAGGAAGAAGCGGTGGTCAAACCGGTAACTGAGCTGTTTGATTATAACGAGGCCATCTCCGGTGCGACCATTACCGGCGACGGGACGGTGCATATGATTCTGGATATTCCGTATTTAATGAAAGAAGTGGCACGCAAAGGCTCCTTTTAACCCCGCTTTAGCTATATTTGCCACACCATAATCGGCGAAAAACCGGCCTTATGGACCTGCCAACCGGTGCCAATATGTTTTTTCTGCGTGTTTTCCGTTACACTTTAAAGTGGTGGAATGTTTTTAAGGCAAGGTTGCTGTGGAAGACGAAGTAATAAAAAGAGCGGAGGAAGAAGGTCAGGGCACGGTGGTGCTGATGCTGAGTCTTTACCTTATTCTGCTGGCGTTTTTTATTTTGCTCAACGCGATTTCAGAAGTGAATGAGCAGAAGGTAAAAGTCGTAAGCGAAAGTGTCGCCGAGGGGTTTGACTTCCGTAAAAAATCTAAAAATATTCTGACGCAGGATACCACCAGCGTCCATAAACCTATTTTTAACCAGCTGGCCAAAGATGTGCAGGGTATTCTGGAAACGTTTTTGACCCTGAAAGAGTACCAGCTGCAGGTAGAAGGCGATAACAACACCATTTTTGTCCGCTTGAGCCTGAATAAGGTTTTCTACCCCAACAGCCCCAACATCCGCCCCGTTATGGCCCCATTTTTTGATGACATTGCCGCCGCTATCACCAAAAACCGCCCCGGCATGCAGATTTGGACCACAGTCACAGTGAAAGATTTGGTAGAGGCACAAAATCTGGAGCTTTCCGGCCGGCGGGCCTCATTGGTGGTACGGGCCATGCTGGAGCGGGATTTGGCGCCGGAGCGCTTGAAAGCCGTGGCCAAAGAAGGGGAAGAGCAGGAATTGGCGATTGTATTTGAATCGGTGATTGTGGATGCTATTGCCGCGGAAAAAGAGGCCGAGCGCATCCGTCAGGAAAAGCGCGCGGCAAAAGGTTTGCCGCCATTACCAACAGCCAGCGGGCAAAACTAAGGAGCCGAACAGGTGGAAGATGAAGATATAAAACAACCGGAAGGCGCGAATATGGCGTGGCTGCTCACCTTTGCCGATTTGGTGAGCCTGTTGATTACCTTCTTTGTGATGCTCTATGCCATGAAAACGCCGGATAGCGCCAAATGGGACGCCTTAAAGGGTGAACTTTCCGGTTATTTCACCGTAAAAAAAACCATTTTTGAAACCCGCCCGCCGGAAATCCAGAGTTTGGAAACGCTCAGCATTACCGAGGCCGATAACCTAAGCTATATTCAGCATATTCTCTCCACACGTTTTAAGGATGACCCGGTCTTGAGCGAAACCAAAGTGAACTTTGACCCGGTGCTGGAAAAATTGAGTATTTCTTTGCCCACCCAGTTGTTATTTGAACCGGGACAAGCCACCGCCAACGCCAACGGCAAGCGCGCGGTACAAAAACTGGGCGACATTCTGCGCCATTTGGACAACCGTTTTGAGGTCGCCGGCCACACCGACCCCAGCCCCATTTCCACCGCCACGTTCCCCACCAACTGGGAGCTGGCCATGGTGCGCGCCATTGCGGTGGCCAAACAGTTAGAAACCCAAGGGGTAGGGCGCAACGTGCCGGGTGGTATCGTATGGGCCGTCCCGCTTCCATGAGGTGGCCCCCGATCAGCCGCTGTACGTACGCGAGAAACTGGCCCGGCGGGTGGATATCAACGTATATGAGGACAGCGACGACTAATGGTAAAAAAGGTCTATCATCTGGCGATAGCGGCGGCGTGTGGGTTCACAAGCCTGAGTGCCGGTGCCGTGACGGTAGACTTTACCCAGTCAGAAGGCGGGGCCCGTGTGGTGGTGCAGACAGATGGCCTGGCGGCTTTTGCCCGTTTTGATGACCTGTGGCTGGTGTTCCCGGAAACCGAGCCGGTCAATGTTAATATGCCGGAGGCCTTAAAGCGTCGCTATAAGGTGGAAACAACCGAAACATTACAGGTAGAGCGCGGCAGCGGCATACGCCTGCGCTTTGAGGATTTGCCCTATCAGCGGGTGGAACGGATTGATGGCGGGTTTGTTCTGGTGGAAGGGGCCGCGCCTTCTGAAGGCTCGGCCATTCCCAGCAATTTAAATTTTGATAAAGACCAGGCCAGCATCAGTGCCGGGCCGGGGCAGGTGGCCACCCTGGCCCATAGCGACCGCACCGGCGAGACCTATCTGGTGGTGACCGTGGCTGGGGACAGCCAGCAAAATACCGAGGCCACTCAAGGTCAGTTCCGTTTTTTACCCACCTTTAACGGCTATGCCTTGGTGGCCAAAGACGGCTACCCTGTCAATGTGACCAAAGGGGAGGGCGAGAACGCCTACACCGCTAAAGTAGGGGAGCAGGGCAATTTAAGGCGCTTGTTGGCCATTGAAGAAGCTAATGATGTATGGGGACAAATTTCCACCGCCATTGACCGCATGCAGCTGGAAAACAGTGTTCAGGATGCTCCCGCGCAACCTGCGCCGCCGCGGCAGGCTCCACCAGCGCCCCAGGAGCAGACCTCCCGCTATGTGGAGTATTGGCCGGAATACGAAAATGAGGCGGCCGAGGGGCCAGCCACCTTTGAAAGCGCTATGGATCGCCTAAGCTATACCATTAAACTGGCGGAGAGTGTACCGTTGCCGGGGGAAGAGCCGGAACAGCCGGAAGCGATTTTCCAGCCGGGTCGCCAAACCATGGAAGCGATACAAAACGCTGATATTCAACAGACCAATCTGCCCACCGCTTTGCCGCGCGCCACGCCGGAATTGCGGGAGCAAGCCATGCTGAAAGGGCGCAAAGAAGATATTGATAAAAAGCTTCAGGAAATTATGGAGAAGCAGGCCAAAAAGCCCAAAGATGTATTGCCGACCGCCACGCGGCTGTTCCCGGAGATTGACCCGGAAAGTCTGGAAAACTTCCGCGAAACGGAAGAAATTCTCTTGACCGCTATTGGGCAGGCCAAAACCCGTTTGGAAAAAGATAAAGCGCGTAAAGAGCTGGCGCTGTTTTATATTCTCTCGCGCCGCCCGCAGGAGGCTTTGGGGGTATTTTCTAACATGACACGCGATTTTTCCGGCTATGTGTTGCTGGAGGATGCCAAAATTTTCCAGGCCATTGCTTTTTTACAAACCGGCAACAGTAAAGACGCGTTGGAAATTCTGCAGCGCAACGTTACGCCGGATAACCATCGCCAATTGTGGCTGGCCCGCGCTATGGAGACCGAAGGCAAATACGAAGGTGCCCTGCCGCTGTACGAAAAATACATCAGTCTGGCGGTGCGCTATCCTAAGTTTTTGTGGGAAGATTTGCGCATTTCGCAGGCCCGTGTGCTGCTGCATCGCAACCGCATGCAGGAACTGCAGGAAGAAATGGATAAAATGGCAACCCGCTATTTAGAGCGCGGTTTGCCGCCAGCCGCCAAACTGGTACTGGGTCGGGCCGCTGTTTTAGCCGGAGATGCCGCTACAGCTGAGCTGTTATTGGCGGAAGTGGCCGAAAGTGATGACCCGTATTCCAAATATCAGGCCAAGTACGAATTTATTAAATTCCTGCATGAGCGCAATGAATTGGGCGATGAGCAGTTTATTGAGCTGCTGGAGCGTTTGCGCTACAGCTGGCGCGGCGGGGAACTGGAAGGGGACATTTTGTATGACCTTGGCTTTATGTATTTGGAGCATGATGACTACCGCCATGGACTTGACCGGTTAAAGCAGTACACCATTTACTTCCCGGACTCCCCCAAACTGGGCGAAGTGGCCAACGTCATGACCAGCACGTTCATCAAACTCTTCCAGCCGGAAAATATTGCCGATATGGACGATTTGGAAATTCTGGGCCTGTATTATGACTTCAGGGAGTTGACCCCGCCCGGGCAGGAAGGGGATGATGTCATCGCAAAAATTGGCGTTAGATTGGAAAAACTCGGTCTGTACCGCCGCGCCATTGAACTGTTTGAAAACCAGCTGACGTACCGCCTGAAAGATCCAAAAGACAAGGCCCATGTGGGGTACAAAATTGCGCGCTTAAGCTTGCTGAGCGGGACACCGGCCCATGGGCTGGATGTATTGGATGATACCGAGCCCGGCAACGTAAAAATTAACGAAAAGCTGGCCTTTGACCGGGCGATGGTGCGCGGACGGTTGAACATGGCACTGGGCTTTTATCAGGCGGCGGAAGATGCCGTGGAAAACCTGCCCGGGCGCAAACCCAGCCAGTTGCTGGCGGAAATTGAATGGCGGCAGAACAATTATGCCGAGGTGGCGAAAATCCTGCAGCCGTTGTTTGATGGTGTGCCGGCGGAAAGCTTAACCGAAGACGATTTGGGCGATTTGCAGCGGCTGGCCATGGCGCTGGACATCACTGGCCAGAAACAGGCCCTGGAAGTGCTTAAAAAAGATTATGAAAGCGTGTTTAAGCAGGCCGATGCCGAAGAGTTGGTGAACTTTTTAACCGCGGATATGGCGGATACCCAATTGTTGGAAATGGATGACGACCCCAGCTGGCAGGAGCTGGTGAATTCCCTGCGGGATCATACGGGTCTAAAAAGTGATTATGAGGAAATCCGTAACGACCGTATCCGCGAAAAGCGCGAGCGTCAGCTGTATAACCGCCGCTTCCGCCGCCGCTAATAGAACGACTGTACCAGCGAGCCGGTGAGCATATGCCAGCCGTCCACCAGCACAAAGAAAATGATTTTAAACGGCAGGGAAATCATCACCGGCGGTAGCATCATCATCCCCATGGACATAATGATGGCCGCCACCGTCAGGTCAATCACCAAAAACGGCAGAAAAATCAAAAAGCCGATTTCAAACGCGCGCTTGAGCTCACTAATCATAAACGCTGGAACCAGTGCCTGTAAGGGGATGGCCTCGCGGTTGACTTCTATGGTGGTGTCGTCGCTGTCGGCGTTGGTGAAGATATTATCCTGGTCTTCCTGCGGCAGCATCCCGATAAACAGGCTTAAATCCCGCTCATTCACCTGACCCATCATAAATTCCTTAAACGGGCTGACGGTACGGGTGAAGGCTTCTTCTTCCGTTACTTCATTGTCCAAAAACGGACGCACCCCGTCGCTATAGGCCGCCTGCAGGGTGGGCGCCATAATAAAGGCGGTTAAAAACAATGCCAAGGAAATCAGCACCGAGTTGGGCGGGGTATTTTGCAGCCCCATGGCGCTGCGCAAAAAGGAAAAGACAATCACAATCCGGGTGAAGGAAGTTACCATCACTAAAATAGACGGCGCGAGAGACAAAACGGTGAGCAGAATAATCAGCTGGAACATCCGCTCGGTTGAGAGCAGGTCATCCCCCAATGAGATATTCAGCGGCCCGGCATTTTGCGCCATTGCTGCTTCCGGCAGCATAAAGGCCGCCAGCCCAAGCAGGGCAAAAATTACCAGTTTAGTTAGCGTGTTTGTCATTCTTTTTGGCTTTTTTAGCTACGGGTTCTTGTGGGTTTAGCAGTTCATTGGGTTGTTTTAAAAAGCCGATAGGCGGCTGTTCGGGCAGGTCTTCCTGCGCTTCGGCCCAGCGGGATTCAATGACCATCTCGCCTGATGGCCCCATTAAAATAAGGTGCTCGGCGTTGTCCATCCGTACCAGCGTTAAGCGGCGGCGGCCGTCCAGATATAACGTTTCCATTACTTTAAGGCGGCGGTTGCGCTTTTTGTTGTTAAAACCGGCAACCCCAACGGTGCTGAAATAGCGAACAATCAGGGCAAACCCGCCAAGCAGGGCGGCCAAAGAGGCAAGGGCAATAAAGTATTTTATCCAGTTGACGTCGGTGACCATTTCCATGAGGTACAGTCTTTATTTATTATTTTTTGTTTTGGCCGCTTGGCCGTAGCTTTTTTGGGCTTTCAGATTTTTCTGGTTTTTGTGGGCCTGGCCGCGGGCTTCTTCCCGTGCGGCTTTTAAAAGCGGCGCCATTTTTTCAATTTTAGTGAGCACACTCAGCGTTAACTCATCCGACGGCATATGCGGTACGTCCGCCAGTTCCAGATTAAGATTATGGATGCTTTCCAGCGCTTTGTCCACATTGCGGGTGGCGCGGGGACTTAGGTCTGTGGCATTTTCTTCTAAGGTGTCCAAGGCCTGGGACAGGTCTTCCAATATCTCTTTTGCCTCACGTACCATGGGTTAGGCCTCTTTCTTCTTTTTGTTGTAACGGTAGATATAGGCAAAAATTTCCGCCACCACGGCATAGACCTCCAGCGGAATTTCCTGGTCCACTTCTACCTTGTCTAATATTTGCACAAGATCGGCATCTTCGTGAATAGGAATATCGTGTTCGCGTGCAATTTCAGCAATTTGCTGGGCCAGCCAGCCGCGGCCTTTGGCAACAACTTTTGGCGCGGTGTCGCCTTTTTCCGTTTCATATTTAAGGGCGACCGCTTTTTTTTGGTCCCCATCATTTTTTTTATTATCGTCATCAAAGTTGGCAACCATCTTGCATACCTATTTATACGAGTTTTTTATGACCACCAGGTAGGTCGGTTTTAATAATAGTATAAGGAACCTTATCAGATGACGATAGCACCGATTTCTGTTGCAAGCAATTTTGCCGGCCTGGGTAAAGGCCGTGGAGCCAATGGTAACGCCGCAATGGGCGGGGGCCTGTTTTCGGTCTTTTTCAACATGTTTAATGGCCAGATGGCCGGCGCGAACAAAGTTGGTTCCGCCAATACGGAGCTGGCCACATTAATGGCGGAGCGTGGCGTACAAATACCACAAACGCCGGAGCTGGAAGCCAACCCCGAATTGATGCAGATGACGGTGCAGGAGCTGACCGTAGAAATTAAAGAAGTGATTGTGGAGCTGCATAACTCCGGCGTGAACCCGACGGGGTTGAGTGACGCCGATCAGCTGGCCATGGCGTTTGAGAAATTGGGCATGGACCCCGACGAGGCACGCGAAAAAGCGGGCCGTATTATGGCGGCGCTGGATATTCTGGCGGCCTTCCAAAGCAAAGGGCCTAAGCAAGACAGCATTTTGCCAATGGATTTTGAAGGCGGCAGTGAGCAAAGCCTGGAAACGATTATTAAATTGCAGCAGACCAAAGTGTCTTTTACCGCGGTGCAGGCGTTTTCTCCCGTGGATAATATTGTCAACCGTATTGTGAACAACCTGCCGTTGGTGGGTCAGCTGGATGGGATGAAAGTGAAGCTGAACACCACTACATCTTTGACCAGCGCCGAGCAGGTTTCCATTCGTAACCGTGCCGGTTTGGCACGTATGCCGGAAGGTGTACCGACCGATGCGGAATTGAATGAACAAATGCGCCTGGTGCAGGCGTCTGACCGTCCGGCTCCACGCCAGACGGCCGCCGCCCAACTGGCGGACGACGGCGCGCCCATAGCGTCGCAAGGTCAACAGCACATGGCGGATAAGGCCCGTGATGCCCGCCAGAAAGTGGTGGAGCGCATGCTGAATTTGGGCCAACCGGCCGATGAGGTGGCTGATGAGGCTCTCGCCAAAAAAGCCGAAGAGGCTTTAAGAGCCCAGCGCGGCAATGCCCGTGAGCAGGCAGTGGAAGCGCCGCGTGTCAGAAGTACGGAAGTGGCGGAGAATGCCGCCCTGCGCAGCGGGCTGGCATCCGCCGCCCATGACATGGTGCAGCAGAAAGCTCAAGGCGATAACAAAGGACGCATCCGCGCGGCGTCATCTATGGATGGTCGCGCCGCTCCAAAAGCGGAAGCTGCCGCGGACAACAGCAGTATTGACTTTGCCGCTTTGGCCAGCCGCAAGGCGGTGTATGAGTTAAAACCAACCCGTGACGGTATGAGTGTGCTGACGCAGGTAATGCCGCAGGATGAAATTGCCCAGGCCATCGCCAATCTGAATGGTGCCGCTGATGCGGACCCGATAGTGGAAGACGGCATGGAAATTCAAAACCTGAAGCCTAATACCCAACCAGGTGCTTTTGGTAAGGCCAACGGCTTAAGCACCCCCCATAACATTGCCAGCCGTGTGAAAGTGGCCCAGCAGGTGAGTGTGCAAATTCGCCAACTGGGTGAAAACGGCGGCGGACGAGTGCGCATGGTTTTGAACCCACCAGAGTTGGGTGAAGTTGAAATTCAGTTAAAAGTGCATGATGGCCGCGTAAATGGTGCGATTTCCGCACAAAATATTGACGCGATCGAACAAATGGCACGGGACTTGCGTATGTTAGAGCAAGGGCTGGCGGATGCCGGTTTGGAATTGGACGACGCTGGACTGCAGTTCTTCCTGAACGATGGAAGTGATGCGGAAAACGGTGAAGGCGAACAGCGCTTTGCCGAAAGCGGCCAAAGTTCCGGTTCGGACACCGAGCTTGCCCAGAACGACAGTTCAAATGAACAAAGGAAAAGCCCGGATACGTTCTTTGATGTAAGGGCTTAAAGGAGAAAAAACACATGGTTGCAGCCGTAACAAATAACGCGACACAGCAGTTGCAGCAGCGCATTAACAATGGTGATACCGGTGCGCTGGCAACCCTGAATTTTGACACGTTCTTGACTATGTTGACGACGCAGCTTCAAAACCAGGACCCGCTCAACCCAATGGAAGGGACCGAGTTTACAGAGCAGATTGCGACCTTTGCCTCATTAGAGCAGCAAATTCAGTCGAACAGCTATTTGGAAAAACTTTCCGGCAAGAATGACTTGAGCGCGCAGGCTCTGGCGGTGTCGTACATCGGTAAAGATGTGCTGGCACCAGGCAAGACAATGAATTTAGCACAAGATGGTGGCAGCGCTGACTTTGCGGTAGACCTGCAAGACACAGCTTTGGCGACCGTAATACAAATTTTTGGCCCCGATGGCACGGCGATTCGTACCATGGAAGGCCCCACTCAGGAAGGCATGAACAAAGTTGAATGGGATGGCCTGATGGATGATGGGTCTGAAGCCCCGGCCGGTGACTACCGCGTAGCGGTGAGCGCCGTGGACGGTGACGGGAAAATTGTCAACCAGACGTTTACCTATAGTGAAGTAGACCAGGTTGAAGGCCAAAGTGAAAATCTGACGCTCACACTCGCCAGCGGACAAAAAGTCAGCTTTGAAGACGTACAGGCGGTGCGTGAAGTGAAAGATAACCAGGGATAAACTGGTTAATTAAAAGGAGGAAGGAAAACAATGAGTTTGTTTGGGTCTTTAACGGCAAGTGTATCGGGTTTGACGGCACAAGGTGAAGCCATCAGTGTCATCTCCGATAACCTGGCCAACGTAAATACAATTGGTTATAAGGCGAACCGCGCCCTGTTTGACCAGCTGGTAACAACATCCGGTATTTCCGGTACCTTGTTTAACGCTGGTGGTGTGTCGTCCAACGTATTAAGAAACCAGAACGTACAAGGGGCGATGGTGAGCACACAGTCCACTACCGACCTTGGTTTGTCCGGTAACGGTTTCTTTATGGTGCGCTCCAGTAGCACGGTGAACTCTTTAACCGAAACATTTTATACCCGTGCGGGTGCTTTTGCTGAAGACAGTGAAGGCTTCCTGGTCACTCCGGCTGGTTTTTACCTGAACGGATGGCGGACGGAGTCCGACGGGACAATCGTTGATGTACAAAACCCGGAAGCGATTGAATTGCAGTCGGTTGGTGCCTCAGCCCGTGCGACCACCACACTGGAGTTGGGTTTGAACCTGACCAGTAGTGAATCACTGCACAACTATGACACCAGCAACGCATTTACTGTGGAGCAGGCCAGTATTGTATCTGACCCTACCACGGCAGACTTTGTAACCGATGCCCGCTTCTTTGATTCCCAAGGTGGCGCGCGAGATGTATCCATCGCGTTTGTAAAGCGTGCGGCCAACCTGTGGGACTATCAGGTTTACACTGACGGGTCCAACATTGACGGCGGTACATCCGGCACCAACACCCAGATCGGGTCTGGTGAGATGCGCTTTAATCTGGACGGTACTTTGCGTGATGTATCCGGTACATCGTTAACCGTAGACTGGTCTGGTGGTGTGGAAGACGGCTCTATTACTTTGGATATGGGTGACTATACTGGTGGCCTGGCTGTACAAAACGATGCCGCGGTCGACTTTGACCAGCATATTTTAGACATTGCCATTGAAGATGACGCCAACTTCATCGCCAATGCCGGTGGTGTAGGTGCGGGTTATCAGCTGGCAGTAAACGCCTCGGGCTCATTACAGTTGCAAGACAGTGGTGGTGTGCCTATTGAAACTATTACCGGTATTTCTACCACGGCCTCAACCCGTGAGGTGGTATTCCCGACATCTGGTTTGCGTGTCACGTTGAGTTCTAACTTTGACATGACCACGATTAACGACCCGATTGGCAGCTTTGATGTGGCCAACGTGACCGGTCAAGGGGACGCGGGTGGTAACGATGGTGTTATCCAATACTCATCAGCCTTTAACACCCAGTTCTCGAACCAGGACGGTTTCGGTTCCGGTACCTTGTCATCCGTATCGGTGGATGAGGACGGGTTTATTACCGGTACCTTTACCAACGGTGAGACCAAAAAGCTGTGGAAGGTGACCGTTGCGGTATTCTCCAACTCCGCAGGTTTGGAACCGGTGAGTAACAGTATGTTGCGCCAAACCGACGCCTCTGGTGTACCGCTTCTGAAAGAAGCCGGTGTCGGCGGTACGGGTAAAGTTGTCTCCGGTGCGCTGGAGCAGTCCACGACCGATATTGCGGGCGAATTTAGCCAGATGATCGTATCGCAACGTGCTTATCAGGCCAGTTCTTCGGTGATTACCACCGTAGACCAGATGCTCAACGAGCTTCTGCAGCTTCGATAAGCTAAATAGGACTTAAACAAGCTTACGGCTGGACCTTCTCTCCCCCTGTGACGCCTTCCAGCCGTGCCCCGGAGCCATATTGGCTCCGGGGATTTTTTTATGGCGGCTATGGAAAGGTTCGTTTAAACGTCCCACACAGGGCGGGGACGGCCGCTTTGCATATAGGCGGCATCGATAAGATTGGTAAAAAGGGAAGTGATGGTCATGGGCCCCACACCGCCGGGGACGGCGGTTTGCAGGCCAGCTACATCCGCGCAGGCCGGGTCAACGTCACCCGCCAAACCACTGGCAGTCCGGGTGATGCCCACATCCACAATCAAAGCGTTAGGCTTGATGCTGTCCGGTTTGACCAGATACGGGCAGCCGGTGGCGGAGACAATAACATCAGCGTTTTTCAGTTTTTCCGGCACGTTGGGGGTGCGGCTGTTGCAGCTTTCCACCTGGGCACCGTGTTGCTTCAAAAGGGTGGCGATCGGCGCGCCGACCAAGCGGCTTTGCCCCAGCACCACGGCGTTGGCTCCGTCCAGTTCAGCCTGCTTCCATTGCAGAATGCGCATCACACCCAAAGGGGTGGCGGGGATAAGG
>MDTD01097552.1_pt1 | contig 21336 bp, 23 predicted proteins | sample 811221 | NCBI WGS metagenome assembly MDTD01 (sample SAMN05326646, study PRJNA326480) | marine metagenome | isolation source: seawater | place: Pacific Ocean: South West | collected 2011 | reverse complement strand
CCCACTAACTTAAAAAGCATTTAACAACAAGCGTTTTATAAGCATTTATGAAATAATTGCAATAAATCATTTTGCCTTGAAATATGCTAGTAATTTAGAAAGATACCAGAAAAACCATGAAAAAGAGCACTTTTTTAATTGTCGGAAAGCATGCTGTACTTGAGGCTTTAAAAAATCCCTCAAGAAAGGTCGAAAGAGTGTTTTTAACGGAGGATGCTAAAAAAAAAATTAATAAAGAGTACCAATCTATAAACTTATTTAAATCACTAAATATTTTTTATAAATCAAGAAAAGAGTTGGATAATTTATGTGGACGAGATGAAACAGCTCATCAAGGGCTTGTGGCAGAAGTTGAGCAATTAGAAGAGGTTACCCTCAAAGAGTTTATTTTGGAAAATAGGAATAAAAATATTAATCTGATTGCATTAGAAGGTGTAACTGATCCAAGAAACATTGGTTCTATAATTAGAAGTGCTGTTGCATTTAATATTGATGGGATTATTGTAAAAGAAAGATCTTTTCCTTCTAAAAGTAAATTACTTTACAAAAGTGCGAGTGGTGGAGCAGAACATATTAAAATATTTAAAGTCTCAAATCTTAACACTTCCCTAAATTTTTTAAAAACAAAAGACTTTTGGATAAGTGCCTTTGATCTATCAGCTAAAAAAGATTTTACAAAAAATGACTGGAAGGGAAAAAATGTTTTGCTTTTTGGTTCTGAAGGGTATGGGGTAAAAGTAAAAACTTTAGAAAATTCAGATTTTAGATTTAAAGTAAACATTAATAAAAATATCGATAGTTTAAATATCTCAAATACTGTCTCAATAGTTTGCCACCATATTTTTCAGTCTATAAAATAGAAATTAATACTTTATTTATATTGTGTTTTTAGTAAATTTATTTTAAAGAAACGTTCAAGCCCTCATAGCTCAATTGGTAGAGCAATTGATTTGTAATCAATAGGTTCGCGGTTCGAGTCCGTGTGAGGGCACCAGGATTAAATTTATGGGTATTGGTAAAGAAATAAGTAAAGTAATTCTCAAATTAATTGACGAGTATACTTATAGTTCATATTTTCCAAAATTAATTAATCGTAACTCAACAAAGATGAACAAAAATAACTATAAGGTTCCAACAGATTATAGTTATATATTCGTGCATATTCCAAAAACAGGAGGTATGACACTCAACTCTATAGTTGATACCATTAATTCAAATATTCAAATAAATAAAATTTATAAAGGTGGTCATAATCCTATTTCATTACTTCATTCAATGGATGATAAAAAATATTTTACAGTATTTAGAAATCCAATTGATAGAGCTTATTCTTATTATAAAATGTCTTTGAGGGGGAAAAAACAACCTTACAATTATTTAGCGGAAAAAAGTTTATATCATTTTGCTGCATATTGTCCTGATGTTCAAAATATATTTTGTAAATATTTTTCAGGGGAAATAGATAAAGATATAAACTCAGATATATATAATATTGCTGAAAAAAATATTAAAAAATTTTATTATGTTATAAATTTCTCAGATCTTGAAAATGATGCGAAAGAATTTTTTAACAAGATTGGACACAAAAATACATCGATCCCACATATAAATAGTTCTCCTAAAGTCGAGATGTCTGAGGATGATAGAAAAATTTTAGAATTTTATAACACTTATGATTTAAAGTTATACAATTACTTAATAGAAAATAATTTTTTCAAATAATCATAATATTAAATAATTTTAAAATGTTTCTTTCCTTAATTGTTCAAGTTTTATTTTTTTTTGTAAACTTTTACTTTTGTCATATAAAAGATTAAATTTTACTATTTTTTGAACTTTAACAATAATTTTTTTTGCATTTCTAATCTCTACATTATCGGCAACAGAACTTACAGGTCTTTTAGTTGGGTTTAGATTAAATATAGTTATTTTAGATTTATTGCTTACAATTTTACCGGCCCACCTTCTTGGTCGGAAAGCACTTATTGGCGCTATGGAAATTTTTTTAGAGTTTAAATCTAGTATAGGGCCATGAACGGATGAATTATAAGCAGTGCTACCGGCTGGGGTAGACACAAGAACTCCATCAGAAACTAATTTTTTAATAATATATTTCGAATTTGCTTTTATTGATAAATTTGCTGCCTGCCTGCTTTGTCTTAAAATTGAAACTTCATTTATAGCTAAACATTTTTTTATTTTATTTCTAGTCGTAACGATCATCTCTAACGGAGAGATACTTATCATATTAGATTTATTAATATTTTTTATTAAAAGTTTTTTTGAAAATTTATTCATTAAAAAACCATAGTTTCCCGAGTTAACTCCATAAAATAATTTTTTAGTTTTTTTATTCTTTTTCAAAGTTTGAAGCATAAATCCATCGCCTCCAATTACAATTACAATATTTTTTTTGATTAGTGACTTTTTCTTAAAAATTTTATCTATTAGTTTTTTAATTTTAATCGATTTTGAATTTTTATCAAAAATAACTAATGGTTTGTTCATTTATAGTGGTGCCCTCGGCCAGACTCGAACTGGCACTCCCAAAAGGGCAAGGATTTTAAGTCCTTTGTGTCTACCAATTTCACCACGAGGGCATTTGAACTCATTCATGTAATCTTAATATATTAATAGATTATTGTTTTAAAGTATTTTAATTAAATATATTAAGAATGAAATTTTTAAAAATATTAATTATTTTAATAGTATTTGGTACAATTCCATTATTTTTCGTATTATACGATTTAGCTTCTTTTGATAATAAATACATTAATAGAGATACAATCTACTTTAGTAAAACAAATCTTAATAGTAAAAAATCTGAGAGTATTTTTAGTTTTTTAGAAAAATCATATTATAAGGTAAATTTTAGATTAAATAATAAACAAAGAGAATTTTGGCAAATTGATAACATTGATAGATCAAAATTTGAAAAATATAAAATTATCAAAGGTCAAACCTCTGGATTTAAAAAAGGGCTGAGTCTTGAAGAAATTAGGATACCAGAAAAAAACTGGTTAAGAAGTCATGGGGATTTAAATTCAGTAAGGTTTTCAAATTTAAAAAAGATCAATAGTCAAAATGTAAAAAATCTCAAGTTGGCTTGGGAGTTCAACTCTGGAGATGGTAAAAAAGGTATACAAGCTAATCCTGTTGCAAAAAATGGGAGAATTTATTTTCCATCACCTGGAAATTTTATAATTTGCCTTGATGGCTCAACCGGTAAAGTAATTTGGAAATATAAAGTAAAGAGAGGATCTCATGCTGCTAAAAGGGGTTTATTAATTTGGACCGACAAAGATACAGGTAAAGATAAAATTATTTTTAATAATGATAATGAATTAATAATGTTAAATGCTAAAACAGGCAAACCTACAAAAAATTTTGGAAAAAATGGAATAGTTCAAACTGGCTCCTCTCCTATGACCCCAGTAGTAATAGATAATCAAATAATTATAGGTACAACGCGTCCAGCAATAGAATCTTATAATATTAAGTCAGGTAAAGTTGAATGGAAATATTATTTACGAAAATTAAATGATAAGGTCCTAAATTCGAGAGACTTTGAGGGCGGAAACCCCTGGGGTGGAATTTCTGCTGATAGAAAAACTAAAACAGTATATTTAACAACTGGAAATGCTCATCCATATTTTGTGGGCGTAATGAGGCCAGGAAAAAATCTTTATGCAAATAGTATAATTGCATTCGATTTAATTAAAAAAGATATCAAATGGTATTTTCAAGAAACTTGTCATGACATTTGGAACTTTGATATAGCTGCTCCGCCAGTTTTAACAACATTAACTTTAAATAAAAGACGTGTTGATGTAGTAATTGCTTTTACAAAGTTAGGTAATACAATAATTTTAAATCGAGATAATGGTCGACCTATATTTGACTACAGAAAAAAGATAGCGCCATCTTCTAAATTACCAGGTGAAAAAACGTGTTTGTATCAACCAGATTTAAATACACCTGAACCTTTCTACAAATCTGAGTTTAGTTTAGCGGATGTAACAGACATAAACGAAGAAGAAAACAAATTTGTAAAAAATTTAGTTAAAAATTACAATTATGGTTTTTTTCCAACTCATGAAATTAATAAGCCAACTCTCGTCAAGTCTCTTCACGGCGGAGCTACATGGACGGGTGCTTCTGTTGATCCTAAAAAAAATATTGCATACGTAACATCAAATAATATGCCAGATTTAATAGAAGTATATTCGTCAAAAGATATTAATAAAGATTTTAAAGTTTCTACAAACGGCATGAAACAAAAACAACTGTTCGATAGCAAAGGGTACCCTGGGGTAAAAATGCCATGGGGAGCTCTCACTTCTATTGATTTAAACATAGGAAAGATACTATGGCAGGTTCCTTTAGGTAATTTTGAAGAGTTAAAACATATAAAAGATACTGGAACTCTTAATTATGGAGGAGCGACAGCGACTGCAGGTGATTTAGTTTTTGCTTCAGGAACATTAGATAAAAAATTAAGGGCCTTTGATTCAAATACTGGTGAAGTTTTATGGTCTTACAAACTTCCATATATTGGTTCAGCGCCACCTACAACTTATGAAGCTAATGGAGAACAATATTTGTTAATCCCCGCAACTGGAAGTTGGTCGTTAAAAAATGTATATCCTGAATTAGTTGAATATGGAGACTCATTTTTAGCATTTAAAATAAAAAAATGAAATTTGAAAAAATATTAATTTATAATTCTGGTGGTGGTTTAGGTGACTCTATTCAATTATTTCCACTTATAATTAGCTTAAAGAGCCACTTTAGAAAAGCAAAGTTTTTTTATTTGGGATCTCATTCAAATCATTTTTCAGGAAAATTAAAAGAATATAAGATAGAATTAGAAACTCTTGATTTAAGTTTAAAATATTTTGGTTTTAGATGGTGGCATCTTTTGTTTGCAAAAAATCGAGTTTTAAAAAAACGGATTGGTAAATTTGATCTTATTATCGATTTACAAACAAAGTTTAGAAATTCTTTAATTTTGAAAAAAATTCCTCATTTATTATTCTACTCAAGAACTTTAAATGGTTTTTTTTCATCCAAAAAAATAAAATCAAATTCTTCCAATCATTTGGAAAATTTAAGCTTATTTTTAGAAGAAGATGTTTTAGAGTTAGATTTTAAGGTAAAAAAACTTCCTAAGGAATTTCTTGCTGAAGCTAAAAGACTGTTACCAAATACAAATTACGTCGGTTTTTCTATTACTCAAGGTAATGAATATAGGAAAAAAAGTTGGTCATTATTTAAATTTACTGCTTTAGCTAATAAAGTTATTTCAAAAAATAAAGTCCCTGTCTTTTTTATTGAAAAAGATAAAATTGATTTAATTGAAAAAATTAAGAGCCAAGTTCCGTCTGCAATTTTTCCAGAACTTCACTCAAAATTTTCCTGTCCAGCTTTAGTAACAGCTTTAGCATCTAGATTGAATATGGCTATCTCTATTGATAATGGTATAATGCACATGTTGGCATTGGCTAATATTCCAATGGTTGTTTTATTCGGACCAACAAATTCAGAAAAATTTGCTCCTAAAAATAAATTTACAAAGATTTTAGATAGTAAGATAATTCACAAAACAAAAGATATAAATTCTATTGAAGTAGATGAAGTATTAAGTTTGATTTAGATTTTTAAAATTTTAATTTGTTTTATTTTAACAGCTTTAATTAGTACCTTGTATGCTTGATTTAATTTTGATTTAGATGATGATCTGAAAACTACTGATACGCCAATTTTTCCTAATCTAAAAAAAGGGTAACTTCCTATTTCAACATCTTTTTTATATTTATTTTGTATTTCACCTAATTTTTTTGAAATATTACTTTCCACTGTAAATAAATTTAAGGTTTTACTATGTACCTTTAAACCCTTAATTAAATATTTTTTACAATTTTCAATCATCGAATTCAAAATTGAAGGAACACCTGGTAATGATAAAACATTTTTTGTCATAAAACCTGGTGCTGCGCTGGAAGGATTATAAATTAATTTTGATTTAACTGGCATCTTTGCCATTTTTTTTCTCCCATCATTAAATTTAATTCTTCCATAATAATTTTCTAATATTTTGTATGCTTCGTTGTGGTATCCGTATTTTATTTTAAAAGCACGTGCTATAGATTTTGCGGTAATATCGTCATGTGTTGGGCCTATTCCGCCAGTAGTAAAAACATAATTAAACCTTTTTGATAGATTTTTTATGTTAGAAATTATTATTTTTTCAACGTCAGGTATAATTCTTACTTCATTAACACTAATACCGCACTTAGAATTTAGCCAATTACTAATAAACGCAACATTTTTATCCTGTGTTCTCCCTGATAAAATTTCATTACCAATAATTAAAATAGCAGCATTTACTTTTTTGTTTTTTTTCTTCATAGATGATTAATTATATATGAACTTTGATAAATCATTAATATCAGGAGAATTAATAAAAAGATATAAGCGTTTTTTTGTAGATGCCAAAGTAAATAATGTCATAGTAACAGCCCATTGTCCAAATACTGGTTCGATGATGGGATTAATGAACTCAGGTAATCGCGTTTGGTTAAGTCGTTCTAACAATCCAAATAGAAAATTAAAATATACTTTACAGATAATTGAGAAAAACCGAATTAAAGTAGGTGTAAATACTCATTTAACAAATAAAATTGTTTTTAAGGCTTTAAAAAATAATTGTATAAATGAATTTAAAAATTTAGATTTAATAAAACAAGAAGTAAAGTTCAATGAAAATACTAGATTTGACTTTTTAATTTCAAAAGGAAATAAAAAAATTTTTATAGAGGTTAAAAATGTAACTTTATCAAGAGAAAAAGGGATGGCTGAGTTTCCAGATGCAGTGACATCAAGAGGCCAAAAGCATATTAAGGAATTAATCAAAGCTAGTAAAAAGGGCTTCCAAATTTATCTGCTTTACGTGATTCAAAGACAAGATTGTAAAAAATTTAAATTAGCTAAAGATATTGATCCTGAATATTATAATTTAGTGAAAAAAGCTGTTAAAAAAAAATTAAAACTTATTTGCTATGATTGTAAATTTTCATCAAAAGGAATAAAACTCAATAATAAGATTAAAGTTTTAATGCCATGATTGAAGAATTTAGGGAGTCTTTTGAAAAAACAAGAATAGCTGGAACCATTGCTGCGGGTGCGTTAGATGAGGTTTCTAAAATAGTAAAACCAGGAACTCAAACAAGTGAAATTGATAAGTTGTGCTATGAGTACATAAACGACCATGGTGCCTATTCAGCTCCTTTATTTTATAGAGGTTTTCCAAAATCATGTTGTACCTCTACAAACCATGTGGTCTGCCACGGAATTCCATCAGATAAGATTTTGAAAGAAGGAGATATAGTTAATGTGGATGTTACAGCCGTAAAAAATGATTGGCATGGGGATACAAGTAGAACTTTCGAAATTGGAGAAGTATCAATTAAAGCTAAGAAACTAATTAATACAACTTATGAAGCTATGATGAAGGCTATAGAAATAGTTAAAGAAAATATTTACCTTGGTGATATCGGGGCAATGATACAAAATCATGTAGAGGCTCAAGGATTTTCAGTCGTTCAGGATTTTTGCGGTCATGGAATAGGTAGATCATTTCACAAAGAGCCAAATATTCTCCACTTCGGTAAAAAAGGAACTGGTGAAAAAATAAAGGCTGGAATGATATTTACTATTGAACCAATGATAAATCTTGGAAATTTTGAAACAAAGACTTTGAACGATGGATGGACTGCAGTGACTAAAGATAAATCTTTATCAGCACAATTTGAACATACTATAGGAGTAACAAAAGATGGTTATGAAATTTTTACACTGCCAAAAAAATGAAACTAAAATTTGATGATTGAAAGATATTCCAGAAAAGAAATTAAAAGTATTTGGGAAGATTATAATAAATATTCAATATGGTTGAATATAGAATTGGCTGCTGCTGAGGCGATGGAAAAATATAAAATAATTCCTAAAGGAGTTGTTAAGAAAGTTAAATCAAAAGCTAAAATTAATGTAAAAAGAATTTTACAAATTGAAAATAAAGTCAAACATGACGTTATAGCGTTTTTGACATCGATAACCGAAAAAGTTGGTAAGGAAGCAAGATATTTACATAAAGGTATGACATCCTCAGATGTTTTAGATACTTGTTTCAATTTACAGCTTAAACAATCTGGGAAAATTTTACTAAAAGATATTGATTATTTATTATCTAGTATAAAACGTCAGGCTTTAAAACATAAAAACACTTTGTGTATTGGGCGAAGTCACGGAATACATGCCGAGCCGATAACTTTCGGTCTTAAAATGTTAAGTTTTTATCAAGAATTTTTACGAAATAAAAAAAGGTTAGAAAGCTCAATTAAAGAAATTTCAACATGTGCTATATCTGGTGCAGTAGGTACATTTGCAAATATTGATCCAAAAGTTGAAAGTTATGTTGCTAAAAAATTAGGATTAAATATCGAACCAGTTTCAACACAAATAATTCCAAGAGATAGACACGCTCAATTTTTTTCTACATTAGGAATTATAGCAAGCTCAGTTGAAAGATTAGCTGTTGAAATAAGACATTTACAACGTACAGAAGTTTTAGAAGTTGAAGAATTTTTTGGAAAAAAACAAAAAGGTTCTTCAGCTATGCCGCATAAAAAAAATCCTATCTTGACTGAAAACTTAACGGGATTAGCAAGATTAATTAGATCAACTGTAATACCTGCCTTAGAAAATATAGCGCTTTGGCACGAAAGAGATATATCTCATTCTGCTGTGGAGAGGAATATTGGACCTGACGCAACTATAGCCTTAGACTTTGCTCTATCTAGGTTAAGCAATGTTATTAAAAGTTTAAATATTTATCCAAAAAAAATGAGAGAAAATTTAGATATTACTAATGGATTATTTTTTTCACAAAGAGTCTTGTTAGAATTGACTACTTCAGGGTTTTCAAGAGAAGAAGCTTACAGAATCGTTCAGAAAAACGCGATGAAAGCATGGAATAAAAATACTTCTTTTTTAAGTAATATTATTTCTGATGAAAAAATTACTAGTAAAATACCTGTTAATAAACTTAAAAAATTATTTAATTTTAGTTACCATACTAAAAAAATTAATATAATTTTCACTCGTAGTCTAAAAATAAAGTAATCACATGAATAAAGGTAATAAATTATATGAAGGTAAAGCTAAGATAATTTATGAAACTAAAGATAAAAATTTAGTTATTCAACATTTTAAAGACGATGCCACTGCTTTTAATAACTTAAAAAAAGCTAAAGTTGAGGGCAAAGGTGTTTTAAACAATCGTATTTCAGAATATATTTTTACTTGTTTATCTCAATGCGGGATACCAAATCATTTAATCAAAAGGCTTAACATGAGAGAGCAATTAATTAAAAAAGCTGAGATTTATCCGATAGAATTTATAGTAAGAAACATTGCAACTGGATCACTAACAAAAAGACTCGGTATACCTGAAGGAACAATACTTGAAAAACCCCTTTTAGAATATTGTTATAAAAAAGATGAATTAAACGATCCGTTAATTTCAAAAGAGCATATTTATACCTTTGGTTGGGCGACTGAAAACGAGATTAAAATAATAGACAATATGACTTTAAGGATTAATGATCTTTTGACAGGGTTATTTAGAGCTATAGGTATAAAACTTGTTGATTTTAAAATGGAGTATGGAAAAGCTTGGAATAAAGATACTGAAAAAAAAGAAATAGTCTTAGTTGATGAAATAAGTCCAGATACTTGTAGATTGTGGGACTCTAAAACTGAGAAAAAATTAGATAAGGATAGATTTAGAAAAGATTTAGGAAATGTAGTTCAAGCTTATCAGGAAGTAGCTAGAAGATTAGGGATTATGCCAGAAGAGACAAATATAAGTGAAGTAAATTTCGGAAAGACAATTCCAATAAAATTCAAAAAAAAATAAATTGAAATTTTCAGTAATAGTAACTCTAAAAAAAGATGTATTAGATCCTCAGGGAAAAGCTGTACAAAATACATTAAAAAATTTAGGGATGAATAACTTAAAAAATATAAGGCAAGGGAAATATTTTGAAATTGAAGTAAATGAAGATGACCCTGTCAAAGCTGAAATAAATGTTAAAGAAATGTGTAAAAAACTTTTAGTTAATCTAATTATTGAAGATTTTAAAATTGATAAATTAAAATGAGATCATCTGTAATAGTTTTTCCTGGTTCAAATTGCGATAGAGATATTGCTGTTGCTTTAGAAAAAATGCAGTTTAAAAATCAGATGGTTTGGCATAAAGAAACATCTCTACCAAAATCCGATTTAATAGTAATTCCTGGGGGATTTTCATACGGAGATTATTTACGCTCTGGAGCAATTGCAGGCAAATCCTATATAATCGAAGAAGTTATCAAAGCAGCAAATTCCGGTTGTTTAGTTTTGGGTATCTGTAATGGATTTCAAATTTTAACTGAAACGGGTTTACTAGATGGAACATTATTAAGGAATAAGAATTTAAAATTTATAAATAAGGATGTATGCATCAAAGTAGTTAATAATCAAACTAAATTTACCTCAAAATATAAATATAATCAGATATTAAAAATTAATATTGCTCACAATGAGGGAAATTTTTTTACTAATGAGAAACATTTAGAGAAGTTAAATAAAGATAACTTAATTGCATTTAAATATTGTGACGAAAAAGGAAATATGGATTTAAATACTAACCCAAATGGATCAATGGAAAATATTGCAGGTATTTATAATTCTAATAAAAATATTTTAGGTATGATGCCTCACCCAGAAAGAATGATTGATAAACTCACCTCAAATACTGACGGGGTAAATTTATTTTCTAGCTTAATGAATTAGATGAAAATTACAGATAAAATAATTGAAAAACATGGTTTAAAATTGAATGAATATAAGAATATACAAAAATTACTTGGACGTGATCCAAATTTACTTGAACTCGGTATTTTTTCAGCAATGTGGAATGAGCATTGTTCTTATAAGTCTTCTAGATTACACTTAAAAAAATTACCTACAAAAGGTAAACAAGTTATCCAAGGTCCTGGGGAAAATGCGGGAGTGATAGATATTGGTGATGAAGATGCAATTGTTTTTAAAATTGAGAGTCATAATCATCCCTCATATATCGAACCTTATCAAGGAGCAGCTACAGGAGTTGGTGGGATTTTAAGAGATGTTTTTACTATGGGTGCAAGACCAATTGCTCTTCTAAACTCAATTCATTTCGGCTCTCCTTCTCATCCAAAAACAAAAAGTTTATTGAATGGTGTGGTATCAGGTATAGGGGGATACGGGAATTGCATAGGTATACCCACTGTTGCAGGTGAAACAAAATTTAATGAAACTTATAATGAAAATATTTTAGTAAATGCCATGGCTGTTGGTCATGTTAATAAGGATAAAATATTTTATTCAAAAGCAAAAGGTATAAATAAATCAGTTGTTTATGTTGGCTCTAAAACTGGGCGTGATGGTATTCATGGAGCTTCAATGGCATCTGCTGAATTCGATGACAATTCTGAATCTAAAAAACCTACTGTTCAAGTTGGAGATCCTTTTACAGAAAAACTTTTATTAGAAGCTTGCTTAGAACTTATGAAAGATGACTCAATTATAGCAATACAAGATATGGGTGCAGCTGGATTAACTTCTTCCAGTGTTGAAATGGCTTCTAAAGGTTCTTTAGGTATCGAGCTAAATTTAGATAAAGTTCCTTGTAGAGAGGAAAATATGACACCTTACGAAATGATGTTATCTGAAAGTCAAGAAAGAATGTTAATTATTTTAGAGGATAAAAAAGAAAATTACGCTCGTAAAATTTTTAAAAAATGGGACTTAGATTTTGTAGTTATAGGAAAAACAACAGACACAAAGAATTTGTGTTTAAAGTTCAAAAACGAAATCGTTGCAATGATACCTATAGATATTTTAGCTTCTCAGGCTCCTGTTTACGAGAGAAAGTGGGTACAAAAGAAAATATTGAATGATAAAGTCGACATAAAAAAATTAAAAAAAATAAAACTAGAAGATGCATTATTTAAAATTTTATCTTCTCCTAATCATTCAAATAAAAGCTGGATAACAAATCAGTATGATCAAATGGTCATGTGTGATACTGTTCAAAGATCTGGGGCTGATGCAGCAATTATAAGAATTCATAATAAAAATAAAGCTATCGCTGTTTCTGTTGATTCTTCTGCTAATTATTGCAAGTCACATCCAATCACTGGAGGAAAACAAATTGTTTGTGAAAATTGGAGAAATTTAATTTCAGTTGGAGCCAAGCCTTTGGCAATTACTAACTGTTTAAATTTTGGAAACCCAGAGAGTAAAGAAGTTATGGGAGAATTTGCTGAATGTTTGATTGGAGTAAAAGAGGCATGTGAGTTTCTTAATTATCCTGTAGTTTCTGGAAATGTATCCTTTTATAATGGAACTAATAAAAAAAATATAGATCCCACACCTGTAATTGGTGGAGTTGGTTTAATAAAAGATTTATTAAATCCTGTTGGGCACACTTTTCAGCGAGAAAAAAATTTAGTTGTAATTGTAGGCAAAACGTTTGGACACATAGAGCAAAGCTGCTTTTTGAGAGAAAATTATTCTTTGATTGTTGGAAATCCACCAGATGTAAATTTAGTTAATGAAAAAAACAATGGTGAAAATGTTTTAAATCTTATTAACAAAAATTTAATTGAATCCGCCCATGATATATCTAATGGCGGATTGATTACCGCGCTGAGTGAAATGACCTTTGGATCAAATTATGGCGTGAAAATTGAAAAACCAAAAAAACTAGGTAATATAAACCAATATTTTTTTGGTGAAGATCAAGGAAGATATATTCTTGAAATAAATCCCAAAAATTTAGAGAAGGTGAAAATACATTTTAGCAATAACAACATATATTTTGAACATCTAGGATATACCCAAGAAAAATATTTTGAAATTGACGGAGAAATGAAAATAGACATAAAAGACCTATTTAAAATAAATAATCAATGGTATAACAATTACTAATGGCATTACCTATAGATGAAATCAAAAAATTAATTAAAGAAGGCATCCCGGATGCTTCAATTGAAATTGTTGACTTAATGGGTGATAAAAATCACTACTCTGCAACAATTAAATCAAAATTATTTAACAATTTGAATAAAATTGAACAACATAAACTTGTTTACAAATCTCTAAAAGGTAAAATGGGTAATGAGCTACATGCTTTATCTTTAACTACTGAAAGTAAGTAATGGAAATAAAAAAGAAAATAAGTGATCTGATTAATGAGAATAGCGTTTGCTTATTCATGAAGGGCACGCCTGATTCTCCTCAATGTGGATTTTCAATGACAGTTTCAAATATTTTAAAACACTTAAATGTTGAATTTAAAGGTATTAATGTTCTTGAAGATGAAAATATAAGACAAGGAATTAAAGATTATAGTGACTGGCCTACAATACCCCAGTTATATATTCAGGGAGATTTTGTTGGTGGATGCGATATTGTTAAAGAAATGTTCGAAAAGGGTGAGTTAAAGGATTTATTTTTAAAGAAAAAATTGATTTAAATGAGACAGTATATTTATAAAGTTATCATTGCTTTAATTGCTGTAGTTTTAGCTTTTGAATTTACGATAGGAAAAGAAATCTCTCAAATAAACGATAAAATAAATATATTTGGAACTAAAGAAGGAAGGCAGCAAATAGTCGATTCTATAAAAAAAGAAATGAGAAAAGCAAATGATAAAGAAAACTATTTAGACGAGGAAGAAAGAGAATTAATTAAAAATTTTATTAATAAAATAAAAAAAGAAATTGATCTTTAAAAATTACACACACTTATAAACTTTAGCAACTATTATATTTTCTTTTGAAAAGTTCATTTTAAAACTTTCATTATGAATTATTTTACAATTATTTGGCACACCTTTGTTTAAAGCTCTCTCAATTAAAACGACATAAAAAGGCCTTTGATTTTTTTTATGTAAATTTTGAAATGATAGAAAACAAATATTATCATTATTTAATAATGACTTTATGCCATGTCCCCTATTTGAAATTATACACTCATTATTGTTGGGTAAATTATTTTTAAAATAATTTGCTAAATTAGAAGTTGATACTCCCCAATAGTCTCTTTCAAAAACATTTGTGACTTTGGTATAATTGGAAATACTATTAAGCCATAAGTAGTTATAAGGAAATATCTTAAAATTTTGGTAAGTAAATAAAACTATATAACTGAATACAATAAAGTAAGATAGTTCTTTTTTATAAAAATAAATAACCGACAATGAGACAATTAAAATTAATGGTACTAAAAATAAAACTTGTCTTAATTCATCGTATAAATTTACCTTAAAAAATATTAATAATAATATGATTGATAAAATAGAAATTACTAAAGAACCTATCAAAATAGAATTTTCTTCTTTAGAAAATAATTTTTTTTCTATTATCGGTAAGATAATTAATCCCAATAAAATAAAAATTGGAAGTTTTATAAATAGCCAAAGTGGAATGTATGATGAGGGCAACTCCTGAGCTTTCATACATTCGCCAAAAGTGATAGTGCAAACAGTTTGGATATGATTACTCATATATTTTATGGCATCTATAATTTCATAAGGACTATTCCAAAAACTAGGGTGAAATAGATAAAATGCAATAAAAAATAAAGTGATAAATAAAATCATGTATCTAAAGACAGGTTTAAAAAAATCAAATAATTTTTTTTTTGAGATTTGTTGAACTAGAATTATAAAAAATAAATATTGTAAAAAGATTAATATTCCAGAAATCCTTATTGATAATAAAAATGCTGTCAAAATTGATAAGTAAATTATATCCAAATTCAAAATCTTATTATCTTTATGGTAATTATTTGCAATTTTCATAATGAAATATGTACAAATAATCCATACTGACATGAATGGTACGTCTTTAAAGTTAAAGTGGCTATGGCCAAACAAGTATGGATACAAAAGAAACATTATTGTGCAAAAGCTAGAAAATGCATTATCTTTTAATATTAAATCTAAAATTTTTTTAAAAAAAATTGCAGAAATGCAAAAAATAATAACTACTGAGGGGTGTTTTACTAGTAAAGATAGCCCAATATTTGAATATTGGAAGTTTTTTAGAATTTCGCTAAATATATATTCAAAAGGAGCGGAAAAAATATGAAATCCTATTCCGTAAAACTTCATACCATAATCAGGAAAAACAATATTGTAATTAGAATTAAATAAAAAATTTAGATAAATTTTTTTTTTAATTTCCCATACTTTAAAATTGTGCATTTCATCGTGAGTGATGCCAACATTTAAGGAAAGTATGATTGAAACTATAAGATAAATTATAAGAAAGTAATAGAAAAATAATTTTTTATAATTAAAAATATTCATTATTTCTTATTAATAAAACAAATATCTGAATTTTTAAGTTTACCTTTTTTTACAAATATATTTGCTATATTGCGGTGTAATTTTTTTTGAAAACTAGTATCAATTATCTCTGATTTAAAAATTTTCTTTTTTTTCAAATTTACTAACATTTCACTTATTAATATATCATTAATATTTTTATTGTATGCGTGATAATTTGGAATTTTAAAATCTTCAATTATATAAAAGCCACCTTTTTTAATAAATTTAAAAAAATTTTTAAATGAAATAAGCATATCATCCAAATTATGAGATCCGTCATCAATAATTAAATCAAAATAAGGTTTATCATTTTTAATAAAGATCTTTTTTAATATCTCTCGAGCTTTTTTATAATTTTTTATATCTAAGCCATAAACATCTATACCTTTTGAGTAAAATTTAAAATTTGAAATATTTATATCAAAACAAATTATTTTTGAATTTATAAAATATTTTTTAAAAGCTGCAGCAGAACCTCCCGCGAATGAACCTATTTCTAAAATTTTAATTTTTTTATTCTTAAATTTGTTAAGATAATATTCATAAAATTTTGAGTAGCCGTGACCATAAGTATTTTTATTTTTAAAAAAAGAGGCTTTATCACTTCCATAATAGTTTAATAGTTTATCTAAATTATTGAAATTAATTCCGTCAGAATCTATATTAATTTTTTTTTTTAATTGATAAATAATATTTCTTTTAAAAAGACTAAAAAAATTCAATTATCTAGAGTAATATTCAATAACTAAATTTGGTTCCATGACAACTGGGTAGGGTACCTCAGAAAATTTTGGAGTTCTTACAAGCTTAGCAGTTTTATTTTTGTCATCTAATTGAATGTATTCAGGAACATCCCTTTCCTTGCTTTGTAAAGAGCCATCAATGATTGTAAGTTTTTTTGATTTTTCTCTTATTTCAATTAGGTCAGAATTCTTTACCGTATAACTTGATATGTTTACTCTTTTTTTATTTATCTTGACGTGACCATGATTAATCATTTGTCTTGCTGAAAAAACAGTTGGCGCAAATTTGGCTCTATAGATAACCGTATCTAACCTACTTTCTAATAATGCAATTAGATTTTCAGTCGTATCACCTCTTTTGGATAAAGCTTTTCTATAAATATTTCTAAATTGTCTCTCATTTATATTTCCGTAGTATGCTTTTAATTTTTGTTTTGCTTGTAATTGAATTCCGTAATCTGTTGGTTTACCTTTTTTGTTTTGTCCGTGTTGACCTGGAGGGTAAGCTCTTGAATTGAAGGGGCTTTTAGGTCTTCCCCAAATATTAGCTTTAAGCCTTCTGTCAACTTTGTGTTTAGATTTCAGTCTTTTCGTCATAATTAGATGATGTGTTTATAAGGTTTCAAATTTATTTGTCAATTATGGTTATTGTTTATTTTTACTCAAAGCGCTTATAATACTAGCTAAAATCCTTAATTCTTTATCATTTGGCTCAAATCTGTAAAACAGATTATAAATGTTTAATAACATAGAGTCCTTTTTTTCTTTAGGAGTAAAAAAATCTTTTATTTCTAGTAAATTTATTAAATGTTTTATATTTGAGTTTATTCTTGATTTTGATGAGATTTTAAGATTTTTACCTATCTTTTTAAATATTTTTTTATTTGAAAGTTTAAAAATTTCATAACAAATAATCGTTACAGAATGAGATAAATTAATAGATTTAAAATTTTTTGATGTAGGTATTTGCAAAATATAATTTGAGAAGGACAAATCTTTATTTGAAAGACCTGAGGCTTCTGGACCAAACATCAACCCAATTTTTTTTCTTTTATTGATTTCTAAAATTTTAATAAAATCTTTAATTGTAATATGTTTTTTATTTATATCTCTTCTTCTTGCACTCAGAGAGATTACAATATTAAATTCATTAATTGCTTTCTCAGTATTATTAAAAACTTTAGTCCTTTTAATTATATCGTAGGCACCGACAGAGGTAGCTTTAGTTTGATGGTTTGGAAATATAAATTTTGGTGAAACAATACTTAAATTTCTAAAGCCAAAATTTTTCATTGATCGGGCGCATGCGCCAATGTTCTCTCCTAATTGAGGTTTAATCAATATAAACCCAAATTTATTTTTCATTTAAATTCGCAGGAGCTCTCTCCTTGTAAAGCTTGTAGTCAAGGCTGTCTATTAGAGCTTTGAAAGAAGCTTCAATAATATTAGGTGAAACACCTACAGTAAACCAGCTTATTCCTTTGTTATCTGTACTTTCAATTAATACTCTTGTTGTTGCTTCTGTACCTGTATTTAAGATTCTTACTTTATAATCAAGAAGTTTAAGATCTGAAAAAAAATTATAATATTTTGTTACTTTTTTAAAATTTGATCTAATTGCATTATCCAATGCATTAACTGGTCCGTTTCCTTCTCCATGACATTCAATTTCTTTTCCATCAATTAAAAAAACAACGCTTGCTTTTGTTTTAATTGTATTTGCTTTTGAAACATTTACATCATAGCTTTTTACTTTTAGATACTCTGGTACTTTTCCCAGAAGTCTATTAGCTAATAATTCAAATGAAGCGTCTGCACCGTCATATGAATAACCACTAAATTCTCTATCTTTAACCTCGTCTAAAATTTTTTGAACTTTTGGATCTTTAGAATTTATTTGAACACCATATTTTTCAAGTCTTGATAAAATATTAGATCTACCCGATTGATTTGAAACAATTATATTTCTATGATTTCCAATAAGCTCAGGATTTACGTGTTCATAAGTTTTTGGATTTTTTTTTACTGCTGAAACGTGCAATCCTCCTTTATGAGAAAAAGCTGATGCCCCAACATAAGCCATGTTTTTATTTGGTTTTCTATTTAATATTTCATCAAGCAGTCTAGAGCACTCTGTTAGAGATGATAGTTTTTCTTTTTTAATATTAACTTCATATTTTTCGAAAAGTGATTTTTTCAAACAAAGACTAGGTATTATCGACATCAAATTAGCATTTCCACATCTTTCTCCAAGACCATTAATTGTACCTTGTATCTGCCTGACACCACATTCAACTGCTGCTAGGGAATTAGCTACAGCATTTTCAGTATCGTTGTGTGCATGAATACCAAGATTTTTTCCTGGAATAACCTTCACAACTTTAGAAATTATTTCTTTTATTTCATTAGGTAATGTACCGCCATTTGTATCACAAAGGACCACCCACCTTGCTCCATTATCATATGCTTGTTTTAAACAATTTATTGCATATTCTGGATTGGCTTTATATCCATCAAAAAAATGCTCGGCATCAAAAAGGAATTCTTTTTTATTTTTTACAAAATGCTTTGTGGTTTCTTTTATGTTTTCTAAATTTTCTTCGTTCTTAATACCTAAGGCAATTTTTACATGAAAGTCCCAGGATTTTCCCACAACACAAACGGCTGGCGTATTAGCGTTCATGAGTGAGGCTAATCCTGGATCGTTATCTGCACTTCTTCCAGTTTTTTTTGTCATCCCAAAAGCTGTAAACAATGTTTTATTCATTTTAGGTGGAGAGGAAAAAAATTTTGTATCTATCGGATTGGCGCCTGGCCAACCTCCCTCTATATAATCTACACCTATGTTTGATAAGACTGTAGCTATTTTATTTTTATCTTCGATTGAAAAATCAACACCCTCAGTTTGTGCTCCGTCTCTCAACGTTGTATCAAAAATAAATATTTTTTCTTTCTTCATTTTAATTTCCAAATAGTTTTTCCTTTTTGATCTTCAATCAAAATCCCTTTCGAAGATAGTTCATTTCTTATTTTATCAGCAAGGGAAAAATCACCATTATTTTTAGCTTTTGTCCTTTCCTCTATTTTTTTATTTATATAACTTTCAGATACACTAATTTTACTCTTTTTTGAACTTTCCCATTCTTTTTTGCTAATATCAAATAATCCTAAAAGCTTACATGCTTGATTAAATTTAATTTTTTTATCATCATCTCCTTTGTTAGCAGCATTGTATAATTCATGAATTTTAGCTATAAATCCTGGAGTATTTAAGTCGTCTAACAAAACTTCATCAATTTTAAGAATTTTCTCATTTATATCTAAATAGTGATTATACCATTTATTTAGTGTTAACTCTTGATTTTTCAAAAGGTCATCATTCCAATCAAGTGGTTGGCTGTAATGAGAGCTTAACAAAGCTAATCTCACTACTTGGCCAGAGTATTTTTTTACTGCGTCGGTAATTGAAATTATATTACCTAATGATTTTGACATTTTTTCGTTATTAAATGTCACAAATCCATTATGAATCCAATAATTTGCAAATCTCTTCGTGTTATTGTTACAACATGATTGGGCAATCTCATTTTCGTGATGAGGAAAAATTAAATCAAGTCCGCCTCCATGAATATCAAAATTTTTACCTAAATATTTTTCACTCATTACAGAACATTCTAAATGCCAGCCTGGCCTACCCCGTCCCCATGGCGACTCCCATCCTGGATCATTAGTTTTTGATGGTTTCCACAAAACAAAATCTAACGGGTTCTTTTTAAGATTAGAAATTTCAACTCTAACACCCGACTTTAGCTCATCTAAATTTTTATTAGATAATTGTCCATATTCTTTAAATGAATTAACAGAGAAATATACGTGACCCTTATTTTCATAAGCAAAACCTTTTTTTATTAATGAAGAAGACATCTCAATCATTTCTTTAATGTGTTCAGTAGCTTTTGGTTCTAAGGAAGGTTTTAAACAATTTAAACTTTTGCAATTATCATGAAAAATTTTTGTTATCTGAGAAGTTATTTCATCAATGCTCTTATTTTTTTTTTGTGATGCCTCAATTATTTTATCATCTATATCTGTTATGTTTCTTACATATGTAACGTTAGAATCATATAGTACATTTAGTATTCTGAACAAAACATCGAACACAACAAGACTTCTAGCATTACCTACATGTGGGCTATCATAAACTGTTGGCCCACAGGCATATATTGAAATATTTTTAGGATTAATCGGTTTAAATAATTCTTTTTTTCTTGATAATGAATTAGTAAGCTGAAGATTACTCATTAAATTTGCAAACAGGGATTGGATTCATCTTGTGTAGATTTTTTTCTCTAATTTCTAAATATTTCTTATAGTTGGGATCATTTTTATCATCCATAGCTTTTTCAAGATCTTCATAACTCATACCAAGTTGTTGAACATCGTTTCTACCATCATCCCACAAACCATCCGTCGGCTGAGAGTCTATAATATCATCTGACACTCCAAGATGTCTTCCTAGTTCCCAAACTTGTGTTTTTGTACAATCAGCTATTGGAGAAATATCAACTCCACCATCCCCATATTTAGTATAAAAACCTACTCCGAAATCCTCAACTTTGTTTCCAGTGCCTACAACTATACCATTATTAGCTGCAGCAACTTGGTACAATGTTGTCATCCTTAATCTTGCCCTAGAGTTGGCGTAGCCATGTTCGTTATCAAATTTATTTAAAACTTGAGAAAACGAGGTAAAAATTTTATCCATCTCGAGCAAGTGATGTTCTACATTTTTGTATTTTTTTTTGAGCCATTCTGCATGTTGCAAACTTAAATCATGTTGATCTTTGATTTGTTTAATTGGCATCGTTAATACAATTGTTTTACGTCCAGTATTTGCACATAGAGTACTAACCACTGAGGAGTCTATGCCCCCAGAAATGCCAACAATTAACGACTTCGGTTTGTTAGATGCCGTATCACAATAATTATTGATCCAATCTATGATTATTTTTGCTCTTTTTTTAACATCCATAATTAATACTTTACCTCTCTTTTAAGGTTTGGTCTTAATAATTACAATAATTATTAAGACGCGGCTTGAATAATTT
>MDTD01109832.1_pt1 | contig 21339 bp, 18 predicted proteins | sample 811221 | NCBI WGS metagenome assembly MDTD01 (sample SAMN05326646, study PRJNA326480) | marine metagenome | isolation source: seawater | place: Pacific Ocean: South West | collected 2011 | reverse complement strand
TGTAAACGGGCGGTTTCAGAGGGGGCCGCTGAGTCCAGTAACCACAAGACCACGCAGGCTCCCCAGACAGCGCCAATCAGTACACCGCGACCTCCACGCAGAGGGCTGGTTGGAAGTTCTCCATAGCGCCCAGTAGGCATGGTCAGTTTGGTGTAACCATAGAGGATGGCAACAAGGACGCTGCTCAGGACCACCAGCCATTCCATGGCACCTTCTCCTCTCGTGCAGTTCATGCCAGAAACAGGGCGTTGCGGCCAGTCCTGGTCGAAGGATGGAAGACTTGAATCCTGAGTTGCTCAGTGCAGGCTGGTTGATTGTCATCCTCGTCGGCGCGGCTTGGCGGCTCCGATCTTTGGTGACAGCCTCAGGAAGTGGTCGCCAGTGGATTCCTTGGCTCTATGTTTGCTGTGGGTTGACCATGGCTCGGATGGGTATCCTGGTCTACCGACACATTTGGTCCAGTGATTACCTCGCCGTCTGGGTCATTCCGGTCATCATTCTGTTGGTCAGTCTTTTCGCCGTCTCCTGCCTCTCTTTGATGTTTGAATTCGTCGAGTCGCCCCTGCGCTCAAAAATATTTTCCTTCTTTGCCGCGGCGACCGTCATTCCTCTCATTTCCGTTCTATTTTTAAGATTCGATACCGGTTACGGTACGCGAATTTTACCCAACGCCGTGCTGCTTACGATCCCCTACATTGTCGGGTCTTTTCTACTCGCCCTCTACAGCAGGAAAGGCAGCCGCATTCAGGGGCGACAGTCCATGGTTTGGGGCTGCATGCTCGCCTGCTGGTCTGTTTGCCTGAGTTGTTGTTTCGATGCGTTTCTCATTCAACAGACTGGGGCGGCAGGCGTATTTACGACCGGTTGGGTCCAGTCTCTTTCGCTGATCGCTATCATGCTGATCGCAGAGGGGACCTTGAGTCGAGAGTTCGTACAGCGATCGATTAGAACCCAGGCAGCGAGGAGGCCGATCGATGCCCAATCTCGTATTTTTGCCATGGTAGGTCATGAACTTAGGACGCCCCTGACCAACATCATGGGCATCCAGGAGGCGTTAAAGGATCGACTTCAAAGAGGAGATTCGTCCGAGTTGGTGACCCGAATGGGTTGGGCTGCAAGACGATTGTCTTATCTTATCGATGGTGTCGTCACCGTCGAAAGGTTTGTTGCGAACCGTCAGGTAGTGGACGAGAAGCCATTCCCTCTCGATGGACTCTTTAGAGCGGCGGATGATCGAGGGGATTCCTCGGTTCGTTGGTCCCGAAGCAGCCCCTTGAGTCAAGTCGTTGTGGGCGATGAACGAAGGTTGCGCCAGGCGCTCAATTTTTTGCACTATGAGTTGGAGTCCCGGTTGGGGCAGGGCTGCGTTCAGGGAGAGGTTAAAGCAGAAACCTTGGTCGATGATCGGGTCAAAGTGACCTTTCAGATGAACGCCGAAAGGATCTCATCCGAGCATGATTTCAAGGGGGAAATAAAGCCGCTCCGCTCTTTGACCATCGCAGAGCGATTGTTTCAGATTCTTGGGATTCAGTTAACGGTTCACCCCGGTGTGGACGGATCGGTTGCCGTTTCGGCAGAATTTCGACTTCCGAGTGTTGCGGGCATTGTCGAACTTAAAGCGACACATGAGTCCGACCTCATGACCCGAAAGAACCGAGCTCGAAAAGTACTACTTGTGGATGATCATGCGATGAACCGAAGGGTGCTACGCCTTCTGCTTGAACCTGTCGGCTGCGAAGTTTGGGAGGCAGAGAGTGGTGACGTGGCACTCAGAATCGCTTCTCAGCAATGGTTTGATGCGATTTTAATCGATCTACATATGCCCGGTATGACCGGATTAGAGGTTGCGGATTCCCTTCAGAAAGACTGGCGCAATTTCGGCGCAACCCCAATCCCTCGACTTGTTGCCTGGAGTGCCGATCAGCGACCCGAGCTTGTCGCTTCCGCTTATGCTTCGGGGTTCGAATCCTATCTTTCAAAGCCCTACACCCGGCACAGGGTTTTCCAGATCCTGGGTATCGAGAATGCCGAAAGCCTCAGTCCGTCTCGTTTCGCTGAAAAAGAGCACCTTCTTTCAAGTCAGTTTGTGCTCGATTTAGTTGGCGATGACCTTTCATTAGCCAAAGAATTAGTTGAGGAGTTTAGTGAGACGTGGCGGGTCGCCGATGCCCAGTTGACCGAGGCGATTCGCCGTCGGGATTGGCGTGAAGTCGGTTCTTTAGCCCATCGCCAACGTGGTGGCTGCCTAAGCATGGGCTTAAACGAAGCCGCTTCGACAGCCGGCCAACTGCAAATGGGCGCGGGGAGCTTGAGCGAGGACCAGATCGAAACGTTGATGCTCAACTTGCGTAAACAGTGTGAAAGTGCGGGGAGCTCACTCAATCAGTTGCTGGCAGATTTGGACGAGTCATCATGAACATTATCGCTGTCAATGTTCTTTGGTCACTCGGTCTCACCGCAGCATTAACCTGGCGCGTGAGTTCACTTCTAAGAATCACGGAGAATCGACCTGCGTGGGCTACCTATCTGCAATGGACCCTAGCCCTCGCCATCTTTAAGCAACTGATGGCTTTGTTCTTCTACACCGCGCAAACGGCCGAGATTGCGGAGATTTTCTATATTCTCGTCGTCTTTCCCACGGGTATATTTTTTCCCGTCGCCTTTGAAACCGTTCTTCGATTCGTTGAGCGTCCTTCTGGCATTCTCGCAAAATTGGGTGTCTTCGGTATCGTTTTGACCGTTATCGTCGCCTGTTTCTGGGGGATCGACGAAATGGTTCTTCGAAAGCCGACAGGCGTTGATGCCTACATCTTTGACGCTCGGTTGAAACCCTGGGCTGGTACGCTCTTGGTGGTATGGACGATCTTCTACGGCGTTGTTACCTGGCTGGCTTTACGTCCGGTCACAGCGCCCTCGAGTCGACATTTACTCCCAGTGATGTACGGCTATGGGATCAATTTGCTCATTATCATCCACGACAGTCAGGTGGCGTCGGGAGCTCTCGAAACACCCTTTTTGAGCGGTTTTGGTAATGTGATTCTTGCAGTCACCTTTGTGATGAGTGCCGAACTCGCCTTGGCATCGGATCTGCGGCGGATGACTGCCTCCGATCAAGTCGAAATGGATGAGTTACGTTCTCGACAACAGTTCCTGGCAGGGGTTAGCGCTGAACTCCAGAAGCCGATGCTTGAGATGGTGACGCTACGAAGTCGACTTGATGAGTATACGCTCGATGGCGACACCCATCGACTGATCGCTCTGTTTGACACAGCGTCGGAACGTTTAAAGAGCACACTGTCTCAACTGGTGGATTTCGAACGTCTCACACGGGGTGAAGTGACCTTGCAGTGGGCACCAGTCCATCTCGGTCCTATGCTTCATGATGTTCTCGAGCAAGGACACCGTTTGACGGAGTCTGCAGGGTTAAGATTTTTGGTCGATGTCGATGTGGCAGAGGATTTAGTTGTTCAGGGAGATGAGGAGCGATTACGCCAAGTCCTCATCAATCTGATCGCCAACAGCGCAAAGTTCACACTTGAGGGGCAAGTGCTCTTCCGACTCCGAGCCTATACTCAGAAAGACTCGTCGAAGATCATCTTACGGTTTGAAGTTGAAGATACAGGAGTCGGTATCGAGGATCATGATCAATCTCGGATCTTTGGAGCATTTGCCCAAGCCGATGAGGGATTAGAGAGACGTTTCGATGGCGTAGGGCTTGGGCTGGCTTTTTGCGGAGAACTTGTCCGGCAGATGGGCGGAGAGATCCACCTCGAAAGTCAGATTGCGAGGGGGACCGCCGTGCGGGTTGACCTTGGTTTAGAGAGAAGTTGTCAGCCGGCGACCGGGAATCGACCCGGTTGACCTAATAGGCTTCACCTCGAACCAGGACGAAGTATTGCCCTAAGTCTTTGTTGCCTTTGCGTGCCTTCCCCACGCAGACGCCATCGCAAATAAACCGCATGTCGTCCTGCATGCCTGCATACACAAGCTTTGACACCCCAACCTCGTTGGGCTGTCGCTTGGGCCATCCGGGGGTGTCCTCGCCGGGAATCGTCCTGTAATCGATGAAGAGTTCACTGCCCTCGTCGGCTGGATGAACCACAAAGTAGCCCGGACCCGTAATCCATTGATTCTGTTGTTTGTTATAACCCCACAACTCATCCTCCCGGTTTGTGGCCCGGGTGAAATGTTTTTCGAAGGTCCGAAAGACAGGAAGTGTATTGATTCCCAAGTGGGGGATTCGCGCATCTGAAGGCAGCGATGGAGGGACGAAGTCATCGAGTGTCATCGGGCGTTGTCCCGTCATCTTTCGATACAAATCTCCGACTGCTTTCCGACTCAGAGATCGAACCTCGTCGGTTCGATCGTCGACGGAGAGAGAAACGAGGTGATCCCCAATGGCTTTTTGGGGACCGTCTCCATTGATAAGGCTTGCGAGGTGACTCATTCGTTTTGCTCCATTAATCGGGTCGATATTCTGCGAGCGAGTGCCATGATGGTGTGCTGCGGATTGACGCCCAGGACCGAAGGGATAATGGAGGCGTCGGCCACGTAGAGCCCCTCGGTGCCATAAACCTTACCATCGAAATCACAGACACTACTGCGAGGATCAGCGCCCATCGTGCATCCGCCGAAGAGATGGGTCAGGATACTGGTCCAAGCTCGAGGGTCAAGAGGCGCATTTTCTAATTGATGCAGTTGGTCGGGGCCGAGGGCGTAGGGCAAACCATGAACTCCCGGCATGATCGCCTTCGCACCGACTGAGAAAAAGAGCCGAGCCAACTGGATGGATCCTTCCCGCAAACGAATCATATCCTCACGGTTCATCGTGTAAAACACCTGGGGTTTTCCACCGAAACCAGGGCGTATAGACCCCACACTTTGAGCACGTACAGCTGCCACCCAAAGGGCAAGATGACGGTATTCTCTGACTCGCTGCATCAGGGTTGTTCCCGCTCCAGAAAGCCGACCTGCGATGAGTTCAAGGGGCATGTTTAACGTTTCGAGTTTGAGTCCAGGCTCGTTGCGGAAATGGGTCGAAGCCATGCCTTGAGTCGCGCCAAAGGTCATATCAACAGGCTCATCGAATGACCCCAGCGTGGCTGTGCCTGGGTGAGCCCGAAACCCCTTGCCTAGAGCTGGTGACTTCAAACCACTTCGCCACAAGATCATCGGACTGTGCGTTACGGATGCTGCGACGATGACGGCCCGTCGAGAGCGAACCTTAAAGCGGCTCCCCCCTTTTCCGGTTTGTGGGTGGATAAAGCGTCCCTCGACGCCTCTTACATGCCCTCTCTTGTGCATCAGCCGAGTCACCGGAGCACAGCTTAGTACCGTACCGCCACGTCTTCTGACTTCCGGGATCCAAGTGACATTCGTGCTTTGTTTTCGACCGGAACGGCAGCCTTGAAGACACTGCGCATGACCGAAGCAACCTTTGACATTTCGTCGAATCACATGGCGCTCGATGCCTAAGTTTTCTGCGGCTTGGAGAGCGAGTTCGTTGCTTCGGCCTAAGGCTTCAGTTGGAACAGGACACACGGAGAGTTCCGCTTCAATTTGGTCTTGGTATGTCCAAACCGATTTCGCCATCGTCGGATCGTTGAGTCCGACTTGGTCCACCCACAAATCAAAAATATCGCCTGGGGTTCTGACGACAATGGCTGAGTTGATGACGGTGGTGCCACCCATTGTACGAGCCTGTAAAACTGGAGAGAGCGCTCGGCCCATGGTGACCGACGCACCCCAACCGTCAAAGAGATCTCGAAATGCGCCGTAAAGTGTAAATGGATAATCCTCGGGATCACGCCAGGCACCGGCCTCAACAACGGCGACTGACCGGCCCCCTCGAGCCAGGGTTACGGCAGCGCTTCCGCCTCCTGCACCACTGCCGACCACCACGTAATCCACCTCGATCTCGAGGCATTCGGGGCTCGACTGAAACGCATAGTGAGTCAATCCGTTCTCCACGACCCAGGATCTTTACCATAGGGTTCGAGCCCGAGCGCTTCACGTACGTTTGGATCGGCACCCCAGCACATCCCAGCCACTGTTTTTACCATAAGCAGCGACTGGCGCAGCCCGTAAAATCGTGACTGGCTGAGGTTCATGACATGGGCGTCTAGCTTCGACTTAGAAAGTAGAAACGCAGGCAGAGGCCGGAAGACGGTTAAAATGGGCGTAAGAACGAGTACCCAAGCAGAAAGGTAGAAGCCGACTCTAAAGATCAGCGGAGCTTCTTGCTTTAGTTGCCGTAGAAATCCTTTGAGGTCACAGTCTTGGGCGCCCGGGAGTCCATCGACTCTCGGAAGCACCGCACGAAGACAGAAAGCATAGAGTTCGTGAAACAGGGGTTACAGATCCAGGCTACGGCCTGCGGATTTTAAGTCTCTCGCCGCCTGTGCAATTCGATCTGCCATCCCTTGCTCGCCTTTCTTGAGATACGCACGAGGATCATAAGCCTTTTTAACGCCGACTTCTCCGTCGATTTTAAGCACACCTGAATAGTTGGTCATGATGTGGTCCACGATGGGTCGGGTAAATGCATACTGGGTGTCCGTATCGATGTTCATTTTGATCACTCCATAATGCAGTGTCTCGTGAATCTCTTCCAGTCCGCTTCCGGAACCGCCATGAAAGACTAGATCAAAGCGTGCTTGGTCGCCAAAACGTTCAGCGACAGCGACTTGACCATCCCGCAAAATGGACGGCTTCAGTTGCACATGGCCCGGCTTGTAAACACCATGAACGTTACCGAAGGTGGCGGCTAACATATAACGGCCGCCGATGGGTTCCAAAGCTTCCCATGTTGCGACCATATCTTCAGGCGTCGTGTAGAGTTTCTCAGCTGGCTGACCGGAGTTGTCGACACCGTCTTCTTCGCCGCCGACGACACCAATCTCTACCTCAAGGATAATCTCATTGTCTTTGCAGAGTCGCATCAGTTCCTGAGATGCTGCCAAGTTTTCCTTGAGGGGCAGGACGGAGCCGTCAAACATGTGTCCATTGAACAAGTTTTTCTGTCCCCGAGATCGTCGAGCGACTGTTTCAGCGATGAGAGGTCGCAAGAATCCATCAACCTTCTCGGGGTGGCAATGGTCGGTGTGAAGTGCAACGTTGATATCGTAGTCTTCAGCGGCTCGGTGAATATACTCTGCCAACGCGATGGCTCCGTGGGTTGCATTTTTTACCTGCAATCCACTGGCAAACTGCCCTGCACCCGTACTCACTTGTAAAATCCCATCACTCTTTTCAGAGGCGAGTCCAGCCAGCGCTGCATTGGCCGTTGTCATGCTTGATATGTTGATTGCAGGATAAGCATAATGCGCCTCATTGGCGGCATCGAGCATGGCACAAAAACCCTGAAAATCGACGACTGGCATGGGAAGCTCCTCGGGAGTAATGACAGGCGCTCCTAGCCAGGAGGAGAGAACAGGTAAAGGCTTGGTTGCCATGTCGGCGGCGCAGCTTTAACAAGACGAGGTATGGAGGGGAGATTCCCATGACGGTCAAAGTTGGATTTATTCTGAGTGGTGCAGGCGTCTTTGATGGCGCAGAACTCCACGAGAGTGTGCTGTGTCTTCTTGCTTTAGATCGGGGGGATGCAGACGTCGTCTTTATCGCACCGGACAAAGACCAGTTCCATGTGGTCAATCACCAAACGGGGACGCCTGAAGAAGGTGCTCGATCCGTCCTTGCTGAGGCGGCTCGACTCGCAAGAGGACCCGTTCGCCCGATGGCTGAGGTGTCCGCTGATGAGCTGGACGCTGTTCTGATGCCTGGAGGCTTCGGCGCCGCAAAAAATCTGTGCACCTGGGCTTTTGACGGGGCAGCCGGAGAAGTGGATGCAGAGGTGACTCGCCTTCTGAGCGAAGTCCACGAACAGGGGAAATGGATCGCTGCTTGCTGCATCGCCCCAGCCATCCTGGCCAAGTTGTTTGGTTCGAAAGGCGTCAAAGTCACTCTTGGAACCGGTGAAGATGATGCCGCAGAGATTGCCAAGACAGGTGCCCACCACGAAGCGTGCTCTGTGGACAATCTTTGCATTGACGAAACCCATCGGTTCATCACGACGCCTGCTTACATGGAAGCGACCCGTATCCGCGATTTGGAACCCGGTATTAGTGAGATGGTCTCGCAGTTGCTAAGCCGGGCGACGTGAGATCCTCGTGCGAGCCGGCAGCAGCTACGATCTTGTTATTTTCGGGAGTGGCTTTCTTGTTCGGTTAGCAGGCTGTCTTGTGGCGAAAGCCGGCCAACGGGTTTTGCGAGTCCCTCTCGATGAACCCGAGCCGGAGGCAGCGCAGCCATGGCCCACATTGTGGCCCATGGATTTCACTGCCATTTCTGGGCCTCGAGAACGAGCACTCGAAATGGGATTCCTCGTCCCACTTCGAGACCACCTCGAAGATCGTGAGTTGCTGGGGCAGTACGTCTCTCGAGAGGGGACCGCAGAGCTGTTTTGCGATGTTGAATTATTGGCGAGTCAAACGGAGCGATTTCCCACGAAAAGCCCCATCAGTTCGTTTCAAAAGAAGCTTTTAAAACGACGGAGTTGGGAACTGCAGCAAAGCGACCAGTCACCTGGTGGGAGCCTGTTTGCGCGCCCCAGACTATTTCGCGCAAAGCCTCGGCTTAGCCGGATTCCGAACACGAAAAAGACGCTTCATGCTCTCGATTCAATGGTCGCTTCGCACCCATGGACGAGTCAATCAGACGGTGGACTTGTTTTGGGAGGTGGCCGTCGTTTGGATGGTCAGGTGGTTCGTGATCCAGTGCACCGTTTTCTTGAACTTGCGGAAGGCGTTTCCCAGATGGACGTGATGGAGCCGGGTATGGTTGTCGATCTGGACATGAAGGGCAAACGAATCGAAGCCCTCGTCACCCCTCGAGGACAACGGATTCACGGCAGTGAGTTCTTGCTGTCGGGAACTCCCCGAGACCTTCCCTGGGGGCCGGAAAAGAGAAGAGGTCAACTCAGCGCAAGTTGGGATGAAGATTTGGGTCAATCTTGGCGCCTCATCGAGTTAAAACTCACCTTTGCGCCCGGGCAATGGCCACCCTTCTTGGTGGGACCGCTCCTCCTCGAAGAGTTGGGTGTGGGAGTGTCCGTTACCTCGTTTCCGGATCGGGTCGTTCTCGACGCTCGATTGAAGGACGAGCAAGCTGTTGAGTCTCTCCTGAGCGAACTCGGTCAGTTCCTGCCCTGGCTTCCACTACCTGCACCTGAATTAACGATGATGACGCTGCCGCAGCGGAAGGACCCGACGGCCCCGATACCAAGTTTCCGTGATTACTGTTCAAACCTCTTGTTTGCGCCGGACCGCCTCATCTTTGGTTTGGGGATCAATCAGCCATTTTACGCCGCTAAATCTTTGGCTGACTTGTTTATTGCGCCGTGAAATCCAACTCGATCAGGCTCGTATTTTTCTGGGTTTCAAACCATCTTTTCAAACCATCCGACTCACCGGGCTTCACGCAAAGGTAGGGGAGTTGAAACAGTCTAGCGATAGCATGGTGGTCAAGCTGCTGGGGGGTTTGAAAGAAGCGCCTATGATCAGCCGGGCTCATGGTTGAGGTGGCGGGTAAATGGTCAAAGATGCGGCCACCACCGTTGTTTAAAACCACCACCTGAACGGGAACCGAACTCTCTCGCAAGAGTTGGAGGCTGTTCAGGTCGTGAAACAGGCTAACATCGCCCAGCAAGCAGGTGGTTCTTCGTCCCATCGCCTTGGCTAACCCCGCGGTGAATGCCAGTTGGCCATCGATGCCGCACACGCCTCGATTGCAATAGACCTGTTCCGGACCATGTCCAGGTCGAACAGCTTCATCGAATCGTCGCACTGAAAGGCTGTTGCCAAGCACAAGAATGCTGTCAGGTTCCAAGCAGTTAGCCAGTGTCTCGAGAAGTCGGTCTTCTGGAGGCAGTCTACGGTTTATCGATCGAGTTGGGCCGAGGTAGGTGTGTAGCTCACTCGAGGGTGCACAGAGCGTTGCAAGTTGGGATCGGATCGAGCCTGGGAGGAAAGGGGCATCCTTCTGCAGTGGGTTCTTCTGAGCTTCCGGTCCGATTCCAATGATGGGCACCCCCGCATCGCTCCATTGTATCAGTGCGTTACGCCAGGGGGTTGCTGTAGGCCAGTGCCCCATTCTGAGCACCCAGGCTGGTGTTGTTTGCGGTGGGGTCAGTTCTTGGAACCCTTGAAGCCCGGGGTGATGACGTAGACCAGAAGCACTCTCCGCTAGGAGCGTTGAGCCCGTACTTTGCAAAAAGGTAGCGAGTCGATCAGCGCAATCCTCCCGATGGGCTCGGCTACCGGCAAGAACCAGGCCGGGACCGTCAAGTTCCTGCCGGGTCTGCATTTCACCGGAAGCTTGTTCGGGTTCAGGGATCAAGTCCACCTTGGGAGGTGGTCCATCGTCCAGAGCGAGGGGTTTCGCTATGGGAACATTGAGATGGATCGATTGTGTTTGCGGCGTCTGGCTTAAAAAATGACTCAAACGCACCAGTTCGGGCTCACCATGCTTGGCGTGGAATTCGAAGAATGCGTCAATCTGGGGAGCGAAAAGATTCCGCTGATCGATCGTTTGGGGAGCGCCCCGTTCCCGAAGGTCAACCGGTCGGTCAGCACTCAACAAAATGAGGTCCAACTGACTGGCTGCTGCCTCCGCAAGGGCCGGATGCCAGTGACAGGGAGCCGAACCCGACGTCGCGATGAGCCCAGGTCGTCGTCCGCCCTGCCGGAGGCCCAGTGCGTAGAATGCTGCTGCTCGCTCATCGGCCACCGCATGGAGTTTGAGTTCGGCGCGCTCCAGCGACGCCATGACCAACGGTGTGGATCGAGAACCGGGCGAAACAATGAAATCTGTGACACCTCTCTGAATCAAGAGGTCGATGAGCCCACGGATCCCACTCGACTGCTCTTGATGTCCTGAACGATCACGCAAAGTACAGCCCTGCTTCGGCCAGAATCGAGTCTCTTTTGAGTTGGATTTCTTCCAGTTCTCGGTGGGGGTCCGAGCCGGAGACGCACCCTGCACCAGCGATCACTTCGAGCACATCATTCTGTCGCTGAATCGCTCTCAAGCCCACAACGAGTGAACCTGAAGAGGGGGTAAACCAGCCGATCACACCACCATACAGACCGCGCGGGAAACCTTCGACCTGATGGAGGTGACGCAACGCTTCGAGTCGGGGTGCTCCGCACAGCGCAGGTGTCGGATGCAGTTTTGCCGCCACGATCAGCGGATGGATGTCGGGATCAGTCGCATGAATATGGGTACAGAGATGTTGGAGTTGGGGGAGTTGGATGACTTGAGGTGGTTCGGAATCGCAGAGCCATTTGCAGTGGGCCGAGAAAATCTGACGTAAATGGGTCACAACGCTCTGGTGCTCCAATCGATCTTTCTGGCTCTCAAGGAGTGATGTCGCCCTTCGTGCATCGTCCGCAGGATCGTCGCTCCGGGATGTCGTACCGGCCAAAGCCATTGTTTCTAAACGCCCGTTTTGCCAACGCAGCAAAGCTTCAGGGCTCTGTCCGTAGAATGCTCGATTCGCTTCCGTAAGACTAAGATTCCAAATCGGTCCGGATGATTCCTTCAAGCCATTCCAGTTGGCAGGAGCGTCGAGCCTAAGGCGTTGCGCCAAAACCACCTTTGACAGGACGTCGTCATCGAAAATAGGGCGTAAGTTCGCAATGGATTGAAGCAGTTGGTCGTCGTTCGGTTCGACGCCATAGTTTTTGATGGCGAAGGACCGTGTCCTTTCGGACAACGCAGAATCAACGGGACGAATCGATTCTGGAGACCATAACTTTGCGTCGAATCCTGCCACCCCATCTCGCAAATCGGGGAAGTCGAAGGTGACAAGAATCCGGGACGAAAAATCAGCTTTGGCGATTTGAAGAGCGCTTTCGAGCAGGGGGACGAAGTCCTCTTCGACGTGAGCCAGTCGAACCCATGTCTCTCCAACCCAGCGGCTGCCTTCGGCGACAAAAGCCTCTTGAGCGGCTGGTCCACCAAATTGGAGACGGGGCAGCATTCAGGGGCACCGACCTGTGTACAGGCGAGCAGCGCCGAAGGTCAGGGGGCGATGTTCAACCGCCGTGAAGCCAGCCTGTTCCAGATACCCGCAGAACTCCGAGGGCTTGGGAAACTGAGCAATGGAGTCCGGTAGATATTTGTATTCCTGGGCTCCAGACAGCAAGGCACCCAGTTGAGGAAGGATGTGATGCATGTAGAAACGCCCTGTAGGCCCAACGATAAATCCTTCGGGTTCGCCACCTTCCAAGATGGCCAAACGCCCTCCAGGTCGGAGCACACGGCTCATCTCTCGAAGTGCACGTTGTCGATCCGCCACGTTCCGAATTCCCCAAGCGATCGACACGCCATCGAAAGTGTCGGTTTCGAAGGGCAGGCTCTGTGCATCCCCTTCTATCAACTGAACTCGAGGTGATAAATCGGCGCGCTCTACTTTCGATCGCCCCACCTCCAGCATCGCAGGACTTGGATCGACGCCGACTACTTCGAGATCGGGTACCCGATGGGCGGCCATAATGGCGAGATCAGCAGTGCCGGTCGCCAAGTCGAGGAGTTGATCACCGGCCTTCAACTGCAGCGACGTCAAGGCACGGCGCCGCCAGCCTTGATCCATGCCAAAACTTTGCAATCGATTCAGCAGATCATAGCGACCAGCAATGCGGTCAAACATGGCCCCCGACCCACCGAGGATATCTCCCTCGGTCATCGGCTGACCCACTGGATCTCCTTTGTATGTCATGATGTCCGTCCTACCAGGAGTTGTGTCATTAAGCGCAAGGCGGAGCGAGCGACCGTCTTGGGAAGACGGTCCAGATTGGAGTGCGCTTCTCTTAACCGATCCTCAATCATCTCTCGAGAGGCATCGATCGCACCGGATGAAGAGAGCACTTTTCGCAGTTGTTGGACCCGCTCGATGTCCATCTTTTCTGGGGCACAATGGGTGAGGGCTTGGATTGTGCTACGGTGACGAGGTTCTCGGTGCAACAGCCAGAGGATGGGTAGGGTCAGTTTGCCTTCTGCCAGATCACCGAAAAGCGGCTTACCCGTCTGTTTCGGGTCGCCAATGAGGTCGAGCAGATCATCTTGGATTTGAAAAGCGACGCCCAAATGAGTGGCGAAACTCGTGAGTTGTTCTCGTTGTTCGGTATCGAGCCCAGCGAGATACCCGGCGTAGGTAAAGGCCAAGCGAAAAAGTGATGCGGTTTTGCCGTCGATCACCCGCAAGTAATCTGCGGAGCTTTCTTTACCGCTTTGGCTCAACTCAATTTGAAGGATTTCCGCTTCGATGAGTTCATCGATGCAATCGAGGGCGGCAGGCAGGGCCCAGGGACTGCCCGTTTGATGAATCAATCGGAGTGCTCGGACGAGCAGCCAGTCGCCAGCAAAAACAGCCACGGTGTTGCCGTGAATCATTCGAGCCGTGGGTTTGCCACGACGCTCCACAGCAAGGTCGACGACATCATCATGCAGCAGTGTTGCGTTGTGAATGTACTCGACAACTGTTGCGAGTCCCACGGCATGCTGCGAGGGCTCCTTGTCGCCGAGTCGACTTGCCGCCAAGAGACACAATGGCCGGATCCGTTTCCCACCGGCAGCGAGCAAGGGTTCTGCCACGCCAGCGGCACGGTCTTGGTTGAGTTCTGTCAAGAGATCTTCGACCGCCGCTAAATCTTCCGCAAGCCATTGCCTTAAGACCGCCAAGCCCTCCGCCTGAGAGGTGTTTTCAACCGCTCGTGCGAAGTCTTCGAGTCGTTGTGGAATCGCTTCGGTCACGGGAATCTCCAGGTCAGCAAGAGCACCGACTGAGACCGGCGTCAACGCTTTCTCAATAAGCTTCTAGGATGACCGGATGATGACGGTCTGTCCGGTCTCCGACGCCCAGTTGTCCCCACGAATTACGTCCCCAGCATTGAATGATTCCAGTTACATCGACGCTACATGTCGCTTCATGGCCAGCGGCGATGGTACTGATATTCTTCAAATCCATCACCTGGACCGGCCCTGGTCGACAGCCTGCGGTGACTCCGTCCGGTGGGATACAGAGATCCCCATCTGTGGTTCCATCCCCCAGTTGCCCCCGTCGATTATCACCCCAGCACCAGACCTTACCGTTGGTTCCGAGCGCACACGTGTGACGAGCGCCGGCTGCAATCCTCTCGATGGTCGGGAGTGCGGCGACAGTGACTGGCCATCGGTGACAATGGTTCCGACTGCTCTGTCCGAGTCGACAGCGCCGAGGGGAAGGAATCTCGCCTTGACCCAACTGTCCGTAACCATTGTAGCCCCAGCAACTGACTTTTCCTTGATCATTGAGAGCACAACTGTGGCGATCACCAAGGGCCAACTGTGCGACTTCGCTGAGATCTCTGACAGGGACTGGAACAAAGGCATCCTGATCTGAACCGTTGCCAAGCTGTCCTTCGGCATTACGCCCCCAACACTGGACGGCTCCTGTGGTCATCACGGCACAACTATGGAAGCCGCCAAGTGCGAAGTCGGCGATCTCATCGAGATCCTCAACACGGGTAGGGACGTCCCTCTGGGATCGACGCAATGGGTCGCCCAATTGCCCGTGGAGATTGGACCCCCAACAGCTAAGGTCACCTCGGTGCAGGGCGCAATTGTGGCTTAACCCGGCTGCCATCGACTCAATACCAGTCAGGCCCACATCACCGCGATCGTAACGACACGTCTCCCGAGTTGTCCGAGCACAACCCTCACTTTCCTCGGGGCCTGTTTGCCCTACGGATGCGAGCCCCCAACACGATCCGGTACCCTGCGTCATCCATTCACATAGATGCCCCCCTCCAATAGCGATTCCTTTCGGGCTTTGTTCGAAGACAGGACCTGGGGCCAGCCGATCTTCTCCGATGGGTGGTCCATGCACGCCATATCGATTGTTGCCCCAGCAGCGTAGATTGCTTGACCGATCATAGGCACAGGTTGTCGCACCCGAATCACCGCCGCCCATCATGACTCGGTTCCACAACAGCGTCGGCCGTAGGCATTCATCGGTGCACGTCGCGGAATTTGGTGAATCGCAGGCTTCGTAACCTGTTTCATCCCGGGTTAAGTCGATACGCTGAATACCATCGCCACAATACGCCAAGAGACAGTTCGAGGTACAAGCGTCCTGGTCATTTTTATTGCCATCATCGCAGTCTTCGCCCCGACTCAGTAGACCATCACCACAGATGGGTTGCAGGCAATGCTCCGTGCAATCGTCTCCGTTTTCTAAATTCCCGTCGTCGCAGGTCTCTGCGCCCGAGACAATGCCATCGCCGCACACCGGAGTACCGACACCGCAGGCCGATGCAACGAGCCATAGAGAGAGGGTGGAAATCCTCAGGGGTCGACGCAAGTGAGCCCCTGTTCTGGCATACAGTTTTGACCGACCACCCGTCCGGCAACCCGCACGGGCGCGCAGAGAAAACCGCTGGGGCAGCTGGGTTGTTCAGGGTCGCAGGCTAAACCGCAGCGGTAGCTGGCACAGATTCCCCCCGTGCAGCGTCCGGGTATATTGTCCGCTGGCGTTGCCCCTGTGCACTCCTGTCCTTGAGCACACTCGCGTGTGAAAAAGCATGGGTAGGCGGGATTGCAGTAAAAGCCATTGCCGCCACAATCCGCATTCGCTCTGCAAGCGGTCCTGCTGGCCTCACCGATACAAAAGTTACCGTCGCCACAATCTCCAAGAACACGGTGATTACAAGCTCGACACAAGCCACCCGGTAACCCATCTCGACAACGTCCAGCGTCGTTATCGCAGTATTGACCGGGCTCGCAGAAGAGATCAGCCTGGCACGCTTTGGCGCAACGTCCCTCAGTATCGCAAATTTCGTCGCGACAGGTTCCGGAGACACAGGCTTGATCTAACGGGCAGTCTGCATGGCGATCACAGCCTTCCACGCAACGCCCGGCTGTGCACCGTTCGCCCAAGGGGCAGGCTTTGTTGGCGCTGCAGCCAGGGACGCACAACCCAGACCGACACACTGTTCCTTCTGGGCATGTCGCATCATCGCCCTCAGGACAGCGATTTGGGGGTTGGCAGTAACCATCGAGACAGCGCCATTCCGCCGGGCATTCCGCGTTGCGTTGACAGGAGACGACGCAGGCGCCCTCGAAGCATGTGCTGCCGCGCGGGCAGTCGACATCAGAGCGACAAGCGGGCGGCAGGGAACAATCACCGAAAGCGGGGACGCATTGAGCAGCTGTACCGAACTGCCAGCAGACGGATCCCGTCGGACACACATCTGGATCTCGGCTGCAGTCTACGCCGCAGGCCCCGCCGGGAAGGCACAAATCCTGGGAATGACCACATTGGGAACTGTTGTCACATGGTGAGCACAACCCCCCCCTTGGTCGACATTGATTTTCGCTGCTGCAGTAGAGGGCGACGGAGCAATCGCTATCGACACGACAGCCTTCCTCAAACTGCTCACAGCGGCCTGTGTACGGATTGCACCGCTCACCCTCGTCACAAATATTCGAGTTGGCGCACACACACAGACCTGTCCAAGCATCGCAGGCTTGACCCGTTGGGCAGTCTTCATCCGCGAGACACGCGATGGTCGCCTCGCTTCCAGTCCGTTGGTCATCGCCGCCGGCACATCCTCCAAGGACGACTCCTAAAGTCATCGTCGACACAACACACGTCAGTAACAGCGGCTTCAATCGCCCTCCACCCTAGGAAGCATGCCCGATCACGACCATAAGTCGAGGTTTGACGAGGCAGGGGCGCTGTGTCAACGGACGGTCGCCCGAGCCTGGAGAGTCCATGACGCATGATGATCTGGAGAAGGTCTTTCAGACCGCAAGACAACTGCTAAACCGCAGTTGGTCGGTTGAGGCAGAGCAGTTGGTCAGGACAGCGATCAAAATGCATCCCAAAGCCTCGGAACTTCATGACCTGCTTGGAGAGTGCTTGCTGCGACAAGGGCGCTGGCTCGATAGCCTGGCTGTTCTGCTGGACGGCGTGCGAACCTTTCCGGAGGATGAGGGTCTAAAGTTGAGACTTGGTCAGTTTCTTGCCGGGGAAGGCTTGCACACGGCGATGGAGGTTTTCCGTCAGGTCGAGGAGTCCCACGGCAGCGATCCACTGGTTCTGCTCGAAATTGCGATGACCCTCGCCGATCTCGGGGATCCTGGGGAGGCTGAGCGATATGCACAGCAAGCTCTTGAGGTGGACGCAACGTATTACGATGCCTGGATTGAGTTGGCGCACATCCGCATCGATGCAGGCGATTGGCGAGGGGCGGTTCAGCCCATTCGGCGTGCGCTCGAGTTGGGAGAGCCTCGGGCCGACCTTTACGTCGATCTGGCAGCCTCCTACCTGCATCTTGGCTTTCATGGAGAGGCGGAAAAATCACTCGATGAGGCGGAGCGCCTCGACGAAGGCCATGTTGGGCTTGCCTATTATCGTGCCGCTTTGTCCGCATCACAGCGAGACCAGCAGCGAGCGCTGCGTCATTTGCGTCGGGCTTTTTCAGGACAGCCTGAGCGTTTGCGGCGACTCTTTCAAGTTGATCGTTTCTTCGACAGCGTTCGGGAACTTCCTGAGGTGCTTGAAATTATCGGTACGGAAACAACCAGCAGCGATCTGAAGATTCTAACACCTCGACGGCGGCCGAAGCGATGACAGAAGGCGGACAAGCGTGGCTGTGGGGCGCGATCGGACTCGTCGTCTTGTTGGGTTTAGGTTGGGCTATCACCGCAACTTTGAGAGCTCGGCGACGAGACGACGGTGGCGAGGGGTGGGGCTATCAACTCGACACGGCCTACGATGCGAAGGAGGAGGCAAAGCGCCTCTCTGAACAACCGGACCCGCCACCGGATCCCGTGGTCGAAGAAAAGGGGCCAGAGCCGGAACAAAAGCAAGTTCGAGCGCCTGAACAATCGCTGTCCGAGTCGGCGGTTGTTCCTCAGGATACCGTCGGAATCCGAGTTGAAGACGTCGAGCCAGAACCTGATCCGGAGCTTTCGGATGAGGCTCGGCGCCAGCGGTTTGAAGCGGAGAAGATAGCTCGGCGAGAGGCGAAAGCGGAAAAGCGTCGAATTCGAGAAGAGGCGGCTGAGGTAGCTGCGGCTCAGAGGCTCGATGACTTGGAAGAGGACAGGCAACGCTTCGAGGAGGAGCGACGGCAGGCTTTTCGTCTCGGCCTGACAAAAACTCGGGAAGGATTACTGGGTAAACTTGGGGGTGTCTTCGGCTTGGGTACTCAGGTCACTGAAGCCACCTTTGCCGAACTGGAAGCTGTTCTGTTTACATCAGATATCGGGGTTCGCACAGCAGACCGTTTGTTGACGAAACTACGGGAGGACCATGCGGCGAAATCGATGAAGAACCAGGGAGAGTTGCTCGCCGGTCTGCGACGCGAGATCGAGGCGATTCTCGATCTCGAGCAAACACCGCTATTTTCCGGCGGTGAGCCGGGTTCACCCAAGGTGATTATGGTGGTCGGGGTCAACGGTGTTGGGAAGACGACAACCATCGGGAAACTTGCGCACAAAGCGATCGCGGAGGGGCATAAGGTACTCGTGGGTGCCGGTGATACCTTTCGAGCAGCAGCGGTGGAGCAACTCGAAGTGTGGGGTGAGCGAAGTGGTGCGACGGTCGTCCGCGGTAAAGCGCAAGCAGATCCGAGTTCGGTCCTCTTTTCTGCTGTGCAAAAGGGCTGTGAGCAGGGAGCCTCCGTGATCATCTGCGATACCGCAGGCAGACTTCATACCCGCGCTGAATTGATGGAAGAGTTGAAAAAGATGCATCGCGTGATGGGCAAGGCGCTACCGGGAGCACCCCACGAGGTCCTTCTCGTGCTCGATGCAACGGTAGGTCAAAATGCAATCGCTCAAGCTCGAAGCTTTAAAGAAGCGGTTGAGGTAACGGGCATCGCCTTGACCAAACTGGATGGAACCGCTCGAGGCGGCGTGATCGCAGGCATTTGCGATGAAATGGGGGTGGCCGTCCGGTTCATTGGTGTGGGTGAGGCCATGGAGGACTTACGGGTCTTTGATGCCGGTGACTTTGTTGATGCCCTTTTCGCCGATGCGGAGCAGATGGTACTCGGTGCCGACCATTAGTCGGTATGTATTTTCGGTCCAAGGCGTTGACCAAGCCGGGAGCGACAACTACCGTGGGCGGTAGAGGGGGAGCGATGAGCGAACGTGTGGAGGTCCGAATCGCCGATTGTCGGCTACGTATTCAGCCAGGAACTCATTCTGTTGAAATGCTCCATGAGGCAGCTCGAAAGGCAGATCTCTCCCTCGACCGGGTCATGGGCCGTCGGTCCGGTGATTCCAGACTCACCTTGCGGCAACTCGAACCTCGCAAGATGGTGCAGGCTTTATTTACCCTGAGCCTTACGCTGGAGAATCTTAGGACTGACCTGCGCAGCATGACTCATGAGTTGGCAGCCGAGGTGGAGGCACTTCGGCGGGAAATTGATGAACTTAGATCCAAATCTGGAGGAAAATCCTGAGTCTCGCCGTGCTCGTCCGAGAAACAGCGCCGACCGCAGGTAGATCAGGGGAGCTGGTTTGAAAGTTGTGGAACGAAGGCACGGATAAAAATGCCGAGCGTACGATAGAAGCAACTCCTCCAGCGCCCACCTAGGCAAGCGGGTCTAGGTCGTGTTGAGGACGAGGCGGCAACTCAGGGCCTCTTCAGGTGGATCTCTCGTTGAACATCATCGATGTTCGGAGAGATCGTCATGCGAGAAGAGAAGCAGCGGTTCCGGCAAGAGCAGCGTGCCCGTCGGCGCCATCTGTCGTTGGATTACTGGCAGCAGGTCGGTCGCGGTATCACGCATCATCTTTGCGCTCTCCTGAGCGATCAACGGGTGAAGCAGGTGGGTCTTTACAGGCCGCTCGCAGACGAGCCAGTGATCGGCGAGTTGCCCTGCTCCTTGGTCTTCCCACGAGTCGAGGGACAGTGCATGCGTTTCCTGCAGTGTGAAGCATCTGCTTTGCGCCCTGGTACCTTCGGTATTGAAGAACCGCCGGCAGAGTGCGAGGAAGTGATTCCTGAGGTGCTCATTGTTCCCGGCCTTGCTTTCGCTCAGGATGGCTCTCGCTTAGGTCGAGGAAAGGGTTTCTACGACCGATATCTCACGGTTCAAGATCCGTGGAAAATCGGAGTCATCGACGAGGCTGGTCTCGTCGCCAGTCTGCCGGTGGAAGCCCATGATGCCCGAATGGATGTGATTATCACCCAGGAAAGGGTGTTGATGAGAAAGGATGACCGCAGATGAGTCTTATCTTGGCCGGATTAGGGGGACTCATACCAGGAGTCATCATCGGCTGGTTCGTTGTGAAGAGCAGGGCTGCTTCCGCTGCAGAGAAAGCGGAGAAGGAGCATCAGAACAAGCTTGCCGAACTGGAGACAAAGCAAGCCGAACGCCTCGATGCCCTTCGCGATGAAATAAAATCGGCGCAACATGCAGAGGAAGACGCTCTGAAAGCACAAATCGCCGAGGTTAAAGAACGTGCACAAGCTCTTGGTGAGGAGGAAAAGAGCCTCAAAAAAGCGAGGCAAAAGCTTAACAGCGAGATGAGTCGAGTGCAGTCCCAGACGGACTCAATGACGGCGAAAGAGGACCAGCTTAAACGCAGCATTCAATCGATGGAAGCCCGTGAAACCGAGTTAGAAACAGCTTTAGAGCGGGTGGCTGGACTGACTCGTGATGAGGCCTTGAACCAACTGGAGGAAGAGTTGCGAGGCCGCGCCCATGAGCGTGCTGCCGCCGGTTTGCGACAGATTCAGCAACAGGCACAAGAGGAGATCCGAGAAGCTTCCGCAGCGCTGCTCGCAAAGGCTGTCTTTCGCTACGGGGGCGAAGTCATTCAGGAGATAACAACCACTGCTGTGCACCTGCCTTCCGATGATCTCAAAGGACGGATTATTGGTCGAGAAGGCCGGAACATCCAGAGCTTTGAGGAGGCAACAGGCGTCGACGTTATCATCGATGACACACCAGGGATCATTACCCTGTCCAGCTTCAGTCCACTGCGACGGCTTGTCGCCCATGAGACGATGTTACGTCTTTTGCGGGATGGTCGTATTCACCCGACACGCATTGAGGAATCGGTCGCCAAGGTTCGGAAAGCGGTCGACCGGTCTTTGCGACAAAAGGGAGAAGAGGCTGCCGCAGAAATTGGGGTTCAAGGCTTGGATGGTGCGATCTTGGATCTGCTCGGTAAGCTATCGATTCATCAGGTGAATGGTCAGAATCAACTCCACAAGGCATTGTCGTCTGCCCGGCTTGCAGAGCGACTTGCTGCGGAACTTGGGTTGAATCCGAAGCC
>MDTD01066834.1_pt1 | contig 21344 bp, 22 predicted proteins | sample 811221 | NCBI WGS metagenome assembly MDTD01 (sample SAMN05326646, study PRJNA326480) | marine metagenome | isolation source: seawater | place: Pacific Ocean: South West | collected 2011 | reverse complement strand
TTCTCCCTTTCTAATATTGAGGTAAGCGTGAGAAGAGATGAGGTTAAAAGGCTTTTCATGCTGTGTTCTTTTTGATTCTTTACTAGATCCGATCAACTGAATTTCCCAAAATTTAATTATTCTAGGGATATGTTTTGAAAAAGCACTAAGCTCTGGGTAAAGAATTTTTTCAGAAGGAGTTTCCTGGATTTTTCTAAAATGATAGCCAATTAAAAAGTCTTTAACAGCTTCACGGTAAAAGTTTTCAACAATTTCTTTGATCATTTTTTTTTTGAGATCTTCCATTTTTATCCTCTCTTAAAAAACCTGACTATAAAAAAAAGGAAAAGTTTGCCGATAATGAGTTGAGTGGAGTTGTCATCCTTTTTTTATTATTCACACAAACGAGACCTTTTATGAAATTTAAAAATACAGCATTTTTTTTATTCATCTTATCTTTTGTTTTGAATCTATCAACTGTTTCTAAAGCTTCCATTTTAAAGCTCAATGATGGATCTTGTTGGGTTGAAGAAACTAAATCGGATGGGTTAAAAGTGGCCGATTTTAACAAAAAAAGAACCCGCTATTATTCATACCCCTATATAAAACAAAAATTAGAAGAGGTCATGTCTGATATAGAGGGTTTTGGTGAAGACCGTGATGATATGAAAAAAGTAGATGTTTATTTTTATTGTTCAGAGGGTGGCAATGCTTTTGTATTTAAGGTCGATTATAAAGAGATAGGTGTTTGCTCTTGGAATTTTTTGGCCAATAGTGAAAAAGGCCTCCAAAAGCTAGAGCACTTTTCTCAAACAAGAGGTTATACCGAAGGACCTTGTTGGGGCTTTGAGCCAGGAACTCTTTTTGTTAGTTTAAAGGATAAGAACTTCTTAGAGGAAGTTTACCAGGAATTAAAATCAGTTCGATGGGGCGATAGAATCGATTCTATAGAGCAATTTTCAAGTCTTACTTTGAAAATAAGGTTATTTGAAAAGTACTTTTTTAGGGAAGGGGAACTAAAGAAGGACTTGGAGTCCTATAAAATAATTAATGATCAAATCAGAGAAGTATTTTTTAATCATATGATGAGAATTGGCGGTGAGTTTTATAAAATTAAATCAGTAAGCAATCTCTCCAACAAAAAATGAAGTCCATAGGCAATAGAAAGCTCTAAGTCATTTATTATGATTACTTCACACCTTAAAAAACTGATAAGAAATGACTTACCTTGTAATTCCAACTTCGCTTATGGACTTACCTAACGATTTAGATGTTTTCCCAAAGATATTATTTTTCTCGCCAAGCTCTGCCTCTTCTTTGCAGTTAATGCAAAGCTCTGCAGTAGGTCTGGCCCGAAGCCTCTCAAAAGTAATTTCTGCTCCACACTCTTCGCAGAGTCCATAGGAGCCTTCTTTTATTTTAAGCAGGCTTTTATTTATTTTTTTAAGGAAGAAAATCTCCCTATTCCTAAATCTTAATTCATGGGATGTTTGAACATTAATGCTAGCTTCGTCCAGAGGATCGCTTAACTCGTTTTTATCAAGGCAAAAGCTATCAAAATCTTTCTTTTTGGCAAGAATAGATTCTTTTTCTTTTAAAAGCCTGATTTGTATAAAGGCAAGGTCATTATCACTTAGAAAAACATTTTCCCTTTCCATTTGAGAGCCTCCATATCTTTTTGCAAGAAACCATAGGAGTCTTGGCCTCTAAAATTTTTCGTTTAAGCACAATACGGTTAAAGAGGTGGAGTCGTAAATAGCAGGAACTATTGAAAAACCTTACAAATTTTTACATTTGAAAAGCCACTCAAGTCATTTTTTAAATGGAGCTTCACAATAGGGGCAAAATTTCCAAAATTGAACGTCAATTTGTTCTGAGCAGGAGAGGCATTTATAAAGGCATTCTAGGTCTTCAAAGCCCTCTCCACCCACGAAAATGTCGAGTCTTACTGCGCGAATAGTAATAGGGTGCGCGAGGTAGCCTCCGGGTATAAGAGGGTCAGGCTTAAAGCGTGCACGACCAACCGTTTTGTCAGGTCTTAATTTTACTTGGTGAGTTTCAGAAGGGGTTTCTAAAAAGAGAGGATTTTCGGCGGCATTTGTTGCACTCATTAACTTTTCATAAAGAGAATTTGGGTCGAAGTTTTTATCTTTCATGCCACCTCTTTTTCGTTTTTAACGCCTCTTGAAGGGCGCCCAGCGTTTTTCCAAGAGTTCAATAATCTGTTTTGAAGCTTTCTTGTGTTGGTTGAAAAGAGAGCCCCAGCTAGGCTTTATTTTTAGGACGGCTTCCCTTAATTTCAGGCTTTGATTGCCTAATTGTTCTATCGTTCGGAGCGTCCATTCAATAACCTCAGGATTAATATTTTCATAGTCTTCGAGAAGATTTTCAAGGCTCTTTATAAAACTTTTTGGGATAGGGTTCCCCTCTAAAAACTTTTTTTCTATAAGGTGTTTTCTTGAAACAGAAAGGAGGTAAATAACCAGCTCCGGTTTTTTAATGATTTTAAATGACTCTTCGTATAGCGAGTCAAAAAGCACAGACGGTTTTTGAGTATGGTCCAAGAGGCAAAATATTTTCTCCAAAAAGACCAATGTTTGTTCCTTTTGTTCCTCTTTGAAGGAGGGGTCTTTAAGTTTTTGAAGGCCTTCTTTCCAGAGGTCCCTGATCTCTAAAAAGTCATCGGAGTTTAGTTGAATCATGGGGCGCTTAAAGTTCTTCAAGTCTTCAATTGTTTTTGAGTAAAGGTCTTCCCATTTTTTTGTCATTTTCAGTGTCCTAAAGTGAATGAAGTTTAGAATATTTATAGCTCATGAAGAATTGTATTGCACATTTAATCAATTTGAGGGCATAAGGAGACAGTTAAAAGAGAATAGGTGAGAAATTGAGCGAACGTTATTTATCAATAAATTCTATTTATAAAGCGACAGAGGGTGAGGGCATCAATATTGGAAGGCCTCAAGTCTTTGTAAGGTTCCAGGGTTGTTTTGTTGGGTGTGTTAATTGCGACTCAAAAGATACATGGGCCTTCAATGACTCGGATCAAGATAAGTGGACCTTAACAAAAGCAATAGATGAAATATGGTCATTGAGTGGTGAAGGCTCTTTAACATGGATTTCAATTACGGGAGGTGATCCTCTTCATCCCAAGAATGTTCCTGGGGTTGAGGCCCTGACTAAAGAGTTAAAAAAGAAAGGGTTTTTGATCAATATAGAAGCTGCGGGAACCAGGGTTGTTCCTTCTCTTTTTGATTTGGTGGATTATATCAGCTTTGATTTTAAAACTCCTTCTACTAATGTAAGAACAGATGTGGCTTTGATTCAAAAAATGGAGCAACTTTATAAGGGAAAGTTTCAAATCAAGTCTGTTGTTGAGTCGAAAACTGATTTTGAATTTTGTCAGAAGAACTATCTTGATTTAAAACGTCAATTAGATCGTTTTGCCTTTCCATGGGTTTTGACACCTTCATATAATGTAAATGAATCTTTTCCTGAAAAAAGGTTTCAAGATGTCCTCTCTTGGAATGAGTCAAATGGTGCTCATTTTAGAGTTATAGGTCAGCAGCACAAATGGGTCTTTGGATCTTCTGCAAAAAATGTCTGACTGAGTAGCTTCTTTTTGTTTTTCATTCCCGTCTTTAAACGTTTTTCACTTGAGTTTATAATAATCTAGAATAATGTTTCTAAAAGCGAGGAGAGGTTTTAATGAATTTGGTAAAAACAATGAGTCTTATATTTTTCTTTGTTTTTAACTTCTTTGTTGGAGCTTCTTTAACTTATGGCCAAGGGTTGCCTATTGGTGACCAAATTTATGATATGAAGAGGTCAGATCTAAAAGGTTTTGAACTTTTAAGAAAAAGAGAATGGTTAAAAAAAGTCATTCAAGATGCCCAAAATGTAAAACAAGAAATTGCTAGCAAGGATGGGCGAGACCCAAAAGAAGGCAGAACACCGGCAGGGATTATAAATAAAAAATCACAACAGGAATGGGAAAAAGAAATTGATCTTTTGTTAAGGGATCAAGAAGAGTAAAGTCATTTCTTTTTTGAAGAGGTTACTTCTCAGATCTTTTCCAAAATGACACTTCCAACGCTATAGCCAGCACCAAAAGCACAAATGACACCCAGGTCACCTTTCTTAAGATCTTGATTGTATTTATGAAAGGCTATAATTGATCCAGCGGAGCTTGTATTAGCATACTCATCAAGAATGATGGGGGTTTCGTGTTCCTGCGGCTCTCTTTCAAGAACTTTTTTACTTATGAGAAGATTCATTGAGTCGTTAGCTTGATGAAGCCAAAACCTTTTGACTTGTTGATTATCAATTTTATTGGCCTTTAAATGCTCTAGGATATGCTTTGAAACCATTGGAACAACTTCTTTAAAAACTTTTCTTCCATGTTGATAGAAGAGTTTGTTTGGAAGGCCAAAGCCTTCTTCATCAGCATTATTTAAGAAACCAAAGTTATTTCTAATATTACTTGAATATTGTGTAAGTGCTTTTACATCAAGTATTTTGAAAGCATTGTCGAGGGTTTGATGGGCCTCTTTTTTTTGAACAATCATTGCTGTGCAAGCATCGCCAAAAATGAAGTGGCAATCTCTTGATTTAAAATTTAAGTGGGCCGTGCAGATTTCGGGGTTTACTATAAGACAATGGTCCACTGAGCCTGAGGCGATGGCACCATAGGCCATTTGAATAGCAAAAGTTGCAGATGAGCAAGCGACATTCATATCAAAAGCAAAAGCTTTGTGAATCCCTAAAGCTTGTTGAACTTCTATGGCCACAGCAGGATAAGCTCTTTGCAGGTTTGAGCAGGCGACAATAACCATGCCAATATTATCGGGAGTTATTTGGGCCCTGGTGATGGCCTCTTTGGCAGCATGAATAGACATTTCACATTGAAGAGAATGTTCTTCATCAGTCCGCTCTTTAAGGTAGGGCTTCATTCTTTTTGGATCAATAATTCCGGATTTATTCATACAATAGCGGCTTTTTATACCGGAAGCCTTTTCTATAAAAGCCTCAGAAGATTTTTCAAGCGCCTCTATGTCACCTCTTTTAATCGCCTCATCATTATCTTGGTTAAATTGATCAACATAACAATTAAAGGCCTCAACCAGCTCTCTATTGGAAAGGGTCTCAGGAGGTGTGAAAAGACCAGTACCTGAAATGACGAATTCGCTCATAGGTATTCCTTGGTTGGATGAATACTTTTCACCATCATAACCCTGAACACTTATTAAGGGGAGTTAAGAATGAAGGTTTGCTTCTGGTTTTTATTTTTATTTGAGAGGGCCCGTGGAATAAAAAGACCTTTTCCAGAAGCTTTTCCTTGGTACTCTGATTCTTGACAACCAGATCCTCGCTGAGATGATGTGTGGGACAGACGGGGATAAACCAGATCGACCTTTTTTTGAAGTGAGTCTTCAAGAAGAATAAGGTCCTTGTCGCTCTTAAGAAGGTTTTTTTTACTTAGCTCCATCTTTTCTTTATAACCTTTAGCAACACCTCTCATAAAAGAGTTTTTCATGGAAAGTCCTTTCAGGTGTGGTGTTAACTCCCTCTGTTTTTTCCAAAGTCTTTCTAATTCAGAGTCTAGGTATGAACCAATGTATTCTGCAATAAGAACATTACTTTTTTCCCCAATAACTTCTAAATAGAAACCATCTTTTCCATAATTAAAAACGGGTTTCACCATAAATAATAAAAGGATGTCATAGATAGCATGGTATTTTGCCGAGTTCTTTTTTCCATGGAGAACTCTTTTTACATAAGCAGTTTCATCATCTTCATAGGATCCGGAAGGTTTTGAGCGGAGTCTTTCTAAGTTATAATTTATCATTAGCTCATTTGCTTTTAAAGTTGCCGCTTCCGACTCGTGAGGGTTTGAGCTTCCGGCCAAAGATAGGAGCTTTTGAATTTTTGAAACAAGTTTTTCAGCTTTTAGGTCACCTTCTTTTTTGTCATTTTCTTTATCTAGGTCGATGGTGGCCTTACTAACAGCGTCTCCCCAACCAAAGTGTCTACAGGCATCCCGAAAGTCTGGACCGTGATCTATGTTTCCTTTTTCAAGGTATGTCCAGAAGTGGGCCATTTCATGGCGTAGAATATCTTTTATCAAGCTTTCCTTAGTTCCGAAAAGAAGCCTCTTTGAAAGGCCAATTTGGTAACCATGAGGCTCAAAGAAGCCCAATATATTTCCTCTTTCAAAAACAACGAGGTTGATAGGGTAGAGGTGCCTCATGTATTGAAATCTAGATTTATAAACCTTAAGGCCCATTTCTGAACTTAAAATTTCTTTTAAAAGAAGCTTGGCCCTTTTGAGAAAAAGGGCCGTTGTCCTCGAGTAAATGCGCATAATATGTCCGGAAAAAGGAAATGATCTAGGTCATTTATTTTGCTTTAAGGGCCGCTGACAAATATTCTCGGTTCATTCGAGCAATATTTTCAATCTTAATACCCTTTGGGCAAGAGGCTTCACACTCAGCTTCATTAGTGCAGTTTCCAAAGCCCAGTTCATCCATTTTTGTGACCATATCTTCAGAGCGTTTTTGAGCTTCTGGTTCACCTTGAGGTAGGAGTGCCAATTGTGAAATTTTAGCAGAAACAAAAAGCATCGCTGAGGCATTTTTACAGCTCGCTACACAAGCACCGCACCCAATACAGGCAGCTGCATCCATGGCCAATTCGGCATTTACTTTAGAAATAGGGATTGCGTTTCCATCCGGAGCATTTCCAGTATTGGTTGTAACGTATCCCCCTGCAGAGATAATGGCATCGAAGGATGACCTGTCTACCATTAGGTCCTTTAGGACTGGGAAGGCCTTAGCTCGCCAGGGCTCTATAACGATTGTGTCTCCATCTTTAAACTTTCTCATATGGAGTTGGCATGTCGTTGTATTAGATTCCGGTCCGTGTGCTTGACCGTTAATCATGAGGGAACACATACCACAAATACCTTCTCTACAGTCATGGTCAAAGGCTATGGGGTCTTTTCCCTCTGAAACAAGTTCCTCGTTCAGAACATCGAGCATTTCCAGAAAAGACATATCTGGGGAGACTCCGTTGAGTTTATAATCAACCATTTCTCCCTTACTACCATTATTAGGTTGACGCCAGATCTTTAGATTGAGCGTCATTAAATTAGATTGATCTCCCATGCGATCTCTCCCTTTAAGTTCTTCTTTTTACAACTTATTCTTTACACAAGTTAAATTAATTTTAATGTTTAACTATTTGTAACTACGTTGAGTTAGTTTAACATTTTCAAAAGCGAGTTCTTCTTTGTGAAGTTCAGGCTTTTTATCTTTTCCTTTATGTTCCCAAGCAGAGACATTGCAATAATTTTCATCGTCTCTGAGGGCTTCATTCTCTTCAGTTTGAGACTCTTCTCTAAAATGCCCCCCACAGGATTCATTTCTTTCAAAGGCATCTCTTGCCATAAGTTCTCCGAGTTCTAGAAAGTCAGCGACTCTGCCCGCCTTTTCTAACTCTGTATTAATTTGACCAAGGTCTCCAGGAATTTTGACATCATTCCAAAATTCTTCTCTGATTTTTGGAATTTCACTCATGGCTTGTGTCAGGCTTTCTTTACTTCGGCTCATTCCGACATTGTCCCACATCACTTTTCCAAGCTTTTTGTGAAAATAGTCAACTGTCTTATTACCGTTTACGGACTTTATCTTAGTGAAAGTGTTCTTAGAGTCTTGCAATGAGCTTTTGAAAGCATCGTGATCCGTTTGGACTTTATCAAGTTTTGTGCCAGCTAGATACTGTCCAAGAGTGTAAGGAATAATAAAATATCCATCGGCCAAACCTTGCATAAGTGCCGAAGCTCCGAGTCTGTTGGCGCCATGGTCTGAGAAATTGGCCTCACCTAAAACAAAGAGTCCAGGAATAGTGCTCATAAGGTTGTAGTCAACCCAAAGTCCACCCATTGTATAGTGAACTGCGGGGAAAATTCTCATGGGAACTTTATAAGGGTTGTCATCAGTAATTCTTTCGTACATTTCGAAAAGGTTACCGTATTTGGCCCTAATAGTATTTTCTCCATCTCTCTTTATGGCATCACCAAAATCAAGGTAGACACTTAACCCAGTATCACCTACGCCTTTTCCATCGTCGCACTGGAATTTAGCATTACGACTAGCAACGTCTCGTGGGACAAGGTTTCCAAAAGAAGGATAAATTCTTTCCAGATAGTAATCTCTATCTGCTTCGGGAATCTCGCTAGGAGGTCTTTTATCACCTTTATTTTTTGGTACCCAAACTCTACCATCGTTTCTCAAGGACTCACTCATAAGAGTTAGCTTTGATTGATGGTCCCCGGAAACCGGAATACATGTTGGGTGAATTTGAGTAAAACAAGGGTTAGCAAAGAAGGCACCTTTCTTGTGGGCCCTCCAAGCTGCTGAACAGTTGGAAGCCATAGCATTTGTGGAAAGGTAATAGGCATTTCCATATCCACCAGTACAAAGAAGGACAGCGTCCGCATTAAAGGTCTCAAACTCGCCTGTTACGATATTCCTTGTTGTAATACCGCGAGCTTTCCCATCAACGAGAACGAGGTCAACCATTTCTCTTCTTGTATAGAGCTTGATTTTCCCTTTATTTACTTCTTTCATCATGGAAGAATAAGCACCTAGGAGGAGCTGTTGACCAGTTTGACCTCTGGCATAGAATGTTCTTGAGACTTGAGCTCCACCAAAAGAGCGGTTTGATAGGTACCCACCGTAATCTCTGGCAAAAGGGACTCCTTGGGATACACATTGGTCTATAATGTTATTTGAAACTTGGGCCAGGCGGTAAACATTGGCTTCTCTGGCCCTATAGTCTCCACCCTTAACCGTATCGTAAAATAGCCTCCAGACAGAATCTCCGTCGTTGGGATAGTTTTTCGCTGCATTTATTCCACCTTGAGCAGCGATAGAGTGCGCCCTTCTAGGTGAATCTTGAATGCAGAAGGAATGAACATTATAGCCAAGCTCAGCCAAGGTAGCAGCAGCGCTTCCGCCTGCTAAGCCAGTTCCTACAACAATAACGCTGAACTTTCTTTTATTAGCAGGGTTGATTAGTTTACTGTCAAACCTATGCTTGTCCCATTTCTCTTGAATAGGACCCGTAGGAATTTTCGAATCAAGTTTTTTAGATTGTTCACTCATTTTTTAAATTCCCCCTTTATAGAAGCAAAAAATAGGAAGAGATGAAAAGCCTACTGCCATAAAGAAGGCGAAGGCTTTTGAAATTGCTACGATTAAATTGTTATACTTAGGGTGATTAAAGCCCAGGGACTGGAAAGCAGACCAAAATCCATGCCTCAGGTGAATACCAAGTGAAATCATGGCCGCAACATAGGCGAAAACAGCTCCTGGCTGGCTGAAATATTCCATAACGAGTTTGTAAAGGTCTCTCATCTTTACACCGTCATAAGAAGTTTCGTAATAGGTTCCGAATTTTAATCCGAGTATGTGAAAAACAATGAAAACTAAGATAATGAGGCCTGTATACGGCATTGTAGACGATGAAAAATTGGAGCCTCTTCCTGTCGGTTGTTTCATATAATATTTTTCTGGTCTAGCGTTGTTGTTTTCGATGGTAAGCTTCACTCCAACCCCGACATGGACTAAAAAGATGGCCAGAAGTCCAGCTTCAGCGAGGTAAATTAAAGGGTTTGATGTTAAAGTGTGAGCGTAAATATTAAACGCTCTAGGGCTGACGAATATCAGTAGGTTTCCCAGGAAGTGCATGACTATAAAGCCACATAGAAGAAGGCCTGCTACTCCCATTGTCTGTTTTTTAACAATCGAGGAATTAATGTATTTCACTGCTTTTGCGAACATAACTGCCTAGCTCCTTTTTCTCTTAACATTTAGGTTTCTTTTCGAATCGTTTTCTAATTTTTTTACATACCACAAATCTAGAACAACTTGAGTTTTTTGATCAAGTAAGAGAGCTTTAGTTGTGCTTTATTAGAAGTCTTGCTAATTAGACAACTAACACGGTCGTTTAGATTTAAGCTCTTATGAATATCTAGATTAAATTTAATACCCAGCAACACCCATTCCTATTATAACAAATATTAAAATTTAATACTAATTCAAATATCATTACTTTAGCGTTACGTTTTAATCAACAAAATCTATAGCTATGACATCTTCTAGACAAGGTTTTATTATTTTTTCTAAAACCTCGACGTGGTCAGGATGGTCTCTATAAATTTTGAGCGATGTTTCATCATCCAGCGTAACTGAAAGCCCAATTCCGTAACCCTGGTTTCTTTGACTAAAGTTCCTCCCAACTTTTAATCTTTTAATAACATCCATTTTTGATGGCAGTTCTTTTAAAGATGAGACAATTTTGTGATAGTCATCTTCTGAAACGTCGTTTTTAAGTTTTAAAAAAACGAGGTGTTCTACCATGGATTTACCTCCAATCGATGGTGTGAAGCCAAACTATCATTGAGTTGTATTGAATGGGAAGTCTGTTTTAGCAATGTATAGGATTTTATAATGATTGAAAATTGCGAGGAGCCCCAAGAGTTCTTTTTAAAAATTGAAGGTCACGATCATCTATTAGGACGAATTTTAATTCACGCTTCTCATGAGTTTGAGATTGGTGAAGTATTTAATGCGGAAATAGATATTGTTCAAAAGGAGTCAAAAAAAATTTGGCTCCATGTGGGCTATCTTTTTAAGCTGAATTCTCAAGAAGAAGCGATTGAGCTGAGCGTTCAAAAAATAGCTCATTTTTTAAAAAATGGTGATCATTAAAAAAAAAGACTTTATGGCTCAAGGTTTCATAGACGGTTTTAGTGGTAAGCATTATTATCAATGTAAACCATGAAGTCTTTATGAAAAAAGTTTGGTACATATTTAGCGAAGACCATCATCTTGGCCCTTTTGAAGTTAGAGAAATTGTTCAAAAGTTCAAAGAAGAAGAGGTTTCTCGCAAGGCCCTCCTTTGGAAAGAGGGAATGAAAGATTGGGTAACCTTAGAAAAAATACCCGACTTTAAGGGTTTTCTTGTTGATGAAGAGGAAGCCCCTCCTGAACTTCCAAATTTACCCGAGTTACCTGGTTCAACACCAATTTCTGAATCAGAAGCCAACTCTGATGACATAAGTAACGTTTTGCCTCCTGATATCCCTGACCTCCCGGATGTTCCAGAAATTTCTTCTTCTGAAGAAAACCTGGTACCTGAGATGCCTCTTCCCTCTGTTGAGGTTGAAAAACTTGAAGAAGAAGAAGAAGAAGAAGAAGAAGAAGAAGAAGAAGAAGAAGAAGAAGAAGAAGAAGAAGAAGAAGCCTCCCCAGCAATTGACACGAAATTACAAAGAAAAATCAACCGAATTAGAGATCAGAAAAAGTGGAGAGTTGACTACTTTAAAAATATTGAGAAAGAAGACGAAAGCCTTGTATCCGATTATAAAAAAGCTCATAAAGTTCCAGCAAGTGTGATGGCTTTATTAGCCTTTTTTTGTGTTGTGTTTATTTCTTTATTTATTTTTGTATCTTTTGACTTTTCAACTTCAGAGCCCGGTTTTGAAGATTTATACGTAAGGGACATTCAAAGACTTGGCTCAATCGCTAGTTCAATAAACCAAGAAAAGCCTCTTGTCGGTTTGGCTTTAGAAAAGAATGGGAAAGGTTTATGGCTAGCATTAAACTATGCTGAACCTTATTCCCTTCTTTTGCGCTTTGAGTCTGTTTCAAAGAAAATTCTAAGCTCTGAGAGGGTTGTTTTTAGCGCAAGCTGTACTGTCGTGGAGCACTGGTGTGACATTAAAAATTTGAATATTGAAGAGGGGACAAATATTTTTCCCGGTTTTTATAATGTAAAAGTCAAGGGCTTTCATTTGCCAGAGAAAGAGCCTATTCAAAAAAGGTTGATCTACTTTTTAAAGACGGGGGGAGCAAAGAATGAGAAGCTAAGGTCCTTCACTTTTGAAGGAAGTGCTTTCTTATTTAAAGGACCTCCGAGTCAATTTAATAGAAAATTAAAAGAAAGAGAAAGAAAATACCTCGAGGAAAATGCACAATTTTTAAGGGAAAAACTTGAAGAATATAGGACCCTTAAGGCTTTGGTTTCTAGAATGATGGAAATCTATACTGAAGTCCTTAAAAAAATAAGAGTCGGTCGGAAGATTTCAAGGTTTGAGGGTAAGTATGCTGTTACGGTTGGCCCTTTACTTCGGAGTTTAATCCTAAACAATAAAGATCAGTATGATAAGGAAAGGCTAAAAAATTCATTTCGTGCAAAATATAACCAAAATGTCTTCTCCTATGGGAGGCAAATAGGGAATTTGGCCAGTGACATGGTTGTTTTGACGTCTAAGAGGAAGAGGTTGGGTCCTAAAACGAAAGTCAAATTAGAGAATCTATTTAAAAATAAGGTGGATCAGCTGCTTTCAAAAGGGAGCAGATACGTTAAAGAAATAGAGAGCCTTCTGCAAATTTAAAGAATACAATTTGGAAAATGTTTAGGTTTATAATCTGTTTCTCAAAATTTAAGCGTTGCTCCTAGCAACTCGTTTTTGGAAAGCGTAGTATGGTTACCAATTTTGTTTGATAAGAAGCCTTGAGGCTTTGGTGATTTTTTGAAGGAGAAATTGAATGAACATTCACGAGTACCAGGCTAAAGACCTTATGAAAAAATTTGGGATAAAAGTCTTGGGTGGGCAGGTCGCTCATACAGTAGATGAAGCTGTAGAGGCTGCAAAAAAACTTGACTCTAATGTTTGGGTTGTCAAAGCTCAAATACATGCTGGTGGTCGAGGAAAAGCGGGAGGAGTCAAGGTAGCTAAAAGTCTGGAAGAAGTGAAAGAACACGCCACAAATATTTTAGGTAAGGTTCTTGTGACTCATCAAACAGGGCCAGAAGGAAAAGAAGTAAAAAAGCTTCTCATAGAGCAAGGTTGTGATATTGATCATGAGTACTATGTGGGTCTCGTCCTTGATAGAGGTACTGGTAAAGTTGTTTTTATGGCCTCTTCTGAAGGTGGTGTAGAGATTGAAAAGGTAGCAGAAGAAACGCCAGAAAAAATTCATAAAGTCTTTATTGACCCTGCAGTTGGTTATACTTCTTATGTAGGAAGACGGCTCGGTTATGCTATGGGCATGAAGGGAGACGTTCTTAAAAAATGCAACAAGTTTTTAGAAGGTCTTTATAACCTTTATATGGAATCAGACTGTACGGCGGCAGAGATTAACCCCTTAGTTACCACTAAAGATGGGGAAGTTTTGGCCCTCGATGCAAAATTAAACTTTGATGCCAATGCGATGTTTCGCCATCCAGATATAGATGCCTTGAAAGACCTTAACGAAGAGTCTGAAAAAGAAGTTGAAGCAGCTAAGTATGGGCTTTCTTATATTGAGCTTGATGGAAATATTGGTTGTTTGGTGAACGGCGCTGGTTTGGCCATGGCAACTATGGATATTATTAAACTTCATGGAGGTGATCCGGCAAACTTCCTTGATGTTGGTGGTGGTGCGACTAAGGAAACGGTTGAAAAAGGCTTTTCGATTATTCTTTCTGACCCCAATGTTAAAGCAATTCTAGTGAATATTTTTGGTGGAATTATGAAGTGCGATATTATTGCTGAAGGAGTCCTTGCTGCAGCAAAAAGCGTTGATCTTAAAGTCCCTCTTGTTGTTAGACTTGAAGGAACAAATGTAGCTATGGGAAGAAAAATATTGGAAGAATCTGATTTAGAAATTATCACCGCAAGTGATTTTAGGGATGCAGCGATGAAAGTTTGTGAAGCTGCTAAATCACAGGAGGCTTAGTTATGTCGATTTTAATAAATAGAGATACCAAGTTGATTACAATAGGGTTTACAGGAAAACAGGGGACCTACCATTCTCTTCAGTCAAGAGACTACGGTACTAATTTCGTAGGAGGAGTAACCCCAGGTAAGGGTGGCATTACTCATGAAGGTTTCCCGGTTTTTAATTCGATTCACGAGGCAGTTGAAAAAACTGATGCAAATGCTGCGATGATATTTGTTCCTCCACCGTTTGCGGCTGACTCAATTTTAGAGTGTATCGATGCTGAACTTCCTTTGGTCGTATGTATTACTGAAGGTATCCCTATTTTAGATATGGTTAAAGTTAAATCTGCTCTGAAAGGGTCAAAAACGAAAATGATTGGACCTAACTGTCCAGGACTGATTACTCCTGGAGAGTGTAAAATTGGAATTATGCCTGGTCATATTCATATGCCACCTCAGGAAGGTGGGAAAAGCGTTGGAGTTATATCGAGGTCAGGGACTCTTACCTATGAAGCCGTTTATCAGCTAACAGAGAGGGAGATTGGTCAATCTACTTGTGTTGGGATTGGTGGAGACCCCGTTGGTGGGCTCAATTTTATAGATACCTTAAAGCTTTTTGAAGCTGATCCTGACACTGATGCTGTCATAATGATTGGTGAGATTGGCGGAAACGCCGAGGTTGATGCAGGGCGCTGGATTAAGGAAAATATGAGCAAGCCTGTTGTGAGCTTTATTGCTGGTGCTTCAGCTCCTCCAGGTAAAAGAATGGGACATGCCGGTGCGATAATTTCCGGTGGTGACGATACGGCTGAAGCCAAGTTTGCCATATTAGAGGAGTGCGGTGTGGCCATAGCTCGCTCTCCTGCGGAGCTAGGAGCCAGAGTTGAAGAAGTTTTAAAATCAAGGGGTTAATGAATTTTTTTACTTTAACTCTTGACTTTGTTGAGTCGACTGACTTACGAAGTCTTTGCTTGTTTTCACTTTATTGAAGGAGATTAAAATGGCGAACGAACGTACATTTAGCATTGTGAAGCCAAATGCAGTTCACGATAACAATATTGGTAACATACTTTCTCGTTTTGAGGCCGAAGGTTTGAGACTGGCAGCTTCCAAGTTTGTCAGCCTATCCAAAGAGAAAGCTGAAGGTTTTTACATTGAACATAAAGAAAGGCCTTTTTTTGGCTCCCTTGTTAACTTTATGACTTCTGGTCCAGTACTTCTTATTGTTCTTGAAGGAGAAGATGCTGTTGCAAGATGTAGGGAAATTATGGGAGCGACAAACCCTGCTGAGGCCGGTGAGGGAACTTTAAGAAAGCTTTATGCCAAATCAATTGAGGAAAATGCTGTTCATGGTTCTGACTCAAAAGCTTCTGCCGAGAGAGAGATCTCTTACTTTTTTGAAGCTCATGAGATAAGTCCACGGTTCTAAACTAATTTTATTTAAGGCTTTTCTATTTTGGAAAAGCCTTCTTTAAATTTCATCAAAGGCAAGGCATGAATGACGCCTAGGGCGTGGTGTCTTGCTCTTTAAGTTTCTAAATGTTTAAATGACCCCAATTTTTTTAGCCTTATCATGTAGCTTTTACAGGCTTGTGTAGGGCCACTTGATATATGCAACGCTAGGCAGTATAAAGGGCAAGTATTTATTTTGCTGCTTGGAGGTAAATGATGTTTAAAATTGGGGATTATGCCGTTTGTCCCGGTCATGGTGTTGGCCAAATTTTTGATGTCGAGGAGAGGGAAGTTGGTGGAAACCAAAGTTCTTTCTACATACTCAAAATCATAGCAAATGGGATGACTGTAATGGTTCCGACTGACAGTGAAGATGGAATTAGAACACTTGTCGGTGAAACCGAAATCGATCAAGTTTACGAACTGTTAAACGATCATGAGGTTAAGGTTGATAACTCAACTTGGAACAGGCGTTATAGAGAATATATGCACAAAATTAAAACGGGTTCACTTCTTGAAATAGCAGATGTTTTAAGGTCTCTTTTCCTCTTAAAGAACTTAAAATCTTTAAGTTTTGGAGAAAAAAAGATGTTAGAAAACTGTAAGAACCTTATCGCACAGGAAATTTCTCTCGCGAATGGCGAAAATACTAAAGATGTTCGTTCAAAAATAGACGCCCAGTTTGTTTAAAATAAAGAGTTTTTTGCTGTTTTCTTTTGATTGATTTTCTTTTAAAAGGCCTTATTATAGATTTTTATTTTTGGCACACAATACCGATGTGCCAATGAAAACGAGACCAATATGGCCAAACCAATACAACTTTACAATAATATGTTGCGCAAAAAGGTTCCCTTCAACCCAATAAAAGAGGGGAAAGTTCTTTTTTATTCATGTGGTCCAACTACTTATGACTTTCTTCATGTCGGGAATGCTAGAGCTCTTGTTGTTGGAGATCTTTTTCATAGAGTTTTTGATTCGATGGGTTATGATGTCACATTTGTAAGGAACTTTACAGATGTTGACGACAAAATTATCGAAAAGGCCAATGAATTAGGGGTAGACCCTCTTGAGCACAGTGATCGTTTTATCAAAGAATGTCAGAAAGATATGGAATTTCTTGGAATGAAGGAAGCTTCTTTTACTCCAAAAGTATCTGAAACAATGGATGAAATTATTGAAATGATTGAGGGCCTTATTGATAAGGAAAAGGCTTACGTGCTTGAAGGGGAGGTTTTCTTTCATGTACCGAGTTTCAAAGAGTATGGAAAACTATCTAGGAAAAAATTAGATGAGCTTCAGCATGGAAGAAGAGTTCAAGTAGATAAAAGAAAGAAAAATGGTGCTGATTTTGTTTTATGGAAACCGGCCAAAGAGGGTGAGCCATCATGGGATTCACCTTGGGGAAAGGGTCGACCAGGTTGGCATATAGAGTGCTCTGCAATGGCAAAAAAGTATCTTGGTGAAACGATTGACCTTCACCATGGTGGTGTAGACCTGATGTTTCCTCATCATGAAAATGAAATAGCTCAAAGCGAGTGTGCTAATGGTTGCGAGTTTTCTAAAAATTGGTGTCATAACGAATTCTTAAATTTTGGTTTAGAAAAGATGTCTAAATCTTTGGGTAATGTAATTACAATTCGAAGTTTTGTTGAATCTTTCGGAGGAGAGGTTTTAAGGCATGTTTTAAGTTCGGTTCATTACAGGTCTAAAATGGATTGGACTCAAGAAGTGATTGAAAAAGCTATCTCAGAAATGGAGAGAATTCACGTATTTGTTCAAAATATGAAAGATACAGTTGAAAGTGAGGTAGACGAAGAAAGTGAAAAACACTTATTAGAAGTGGACTCCCTCTTAGAAAAAATGAAAAACGAATTATCAGATGACTTTAATATACCAGGAGCATTAAGCAGCTTATTTTCTTTAATAAGAATGATCAATAGAGAGTATTTTGGAGCTAAAAAAGAGGGGGACAAGATCTTTGTTGGTAAGAGTTTAAGGACTAAAATCCTTGAAACCATTACTTTTCTTGAAAAAAGCACAGGCCTTGTCTACGAGAATCCTGAAAGTATTTTATCTAAATTAAAATCGGCCAAAAAGTCTCTTTCTGGTACTACAGGCTTAAATGAGGAAGAAATCGAAGAATTGGTGAAGGAAAGAACAGCAGCAAGACAAAATAAAGATTGGGCCAAGAGCGATTTAATTCGGGATGAGCTAAAATCAAAAGGTGTTATTCTAAGAGACAACCCTGATGGAACTGTTTCCTGGACTTTTAAGTAAAAACAAAAATGGAAAAAAATTGCTTTAAACTCTCTTCTGAATATAAACCTTGTGGAGATCAGCCAAAGGCCATAGAAGAGTTAACTAATTTTTACTCTAATGGTGAGAATGAAAACATTCTATTAGGGGTAACAGGTTCTGGCAAAACCTTTACAACTGCCCATATAATTCAAAAGCTTGGAAAAAAGACTCTTATTTTGGCCCACAATAAAACTCTTGCTGCACAGTTGTATGCTGAGTTTAAGTCTTTTTTTCCTGAAAATGCCGTGGAATATTTTGTTTCATACTACGATTACTATCAACCAGAAGCTTACGTTCCGGGTTCAGATGTTTATATAGAAAAAGATGCTTCTATAAATGATGAAATTGATAAACTTAGGCATTCAACGACCAAAAGTCTTCTGACAAGAGATGATGTTATTGTTATTTCTAGCGTAAGTTGCATATACGGAATAGGTTCACCTTCAGAATATGACTCATTGAAAGCTACACTTTTCGTTGGGGATAATATCGATAGAGACGACTTTCTAAGAAAACTAGTAAGACTTCAATATGATAGAAATGATACGGATTTTTATAGAGGCTGTTTCCGCGTAAGAGGAGACCTTGTAGAAATCTTTCCTGCTAGTGAAGACAAAGAAGTTATTAGAATAGAGTTTTTTGATGATGAAGTTGAAACTATCTCTATTGTTGACCCCCTTAGAGGACAGTGTCTTGAGCAATTGAAAAAAGTTACAATTTTTCCAAAGTCTCATTATGTCGTAAGTTCAAATAAAATGGAAAGAGCAATTGAATCTATTAAAGTTGAACTTAGAGAAAGACTAATAAAACTTGGTAAAGAGGAAAAGTTAGTTGAGAGACAACGTTTAGAACAGAGAACTTTGCTTGATTTAGAAATGATGGAAGAGCTTGGTTATTGCTCTGGTATAGAAAATTATTCTCGCCATCTTACGGGAAGAAGTCAGGGAGAGGCTCCCCCTACACTTATAGACTATTTTGGTACAGATTTTTTGCTAGTTATAGATGAATCTCATGTGACTGTTCCACAGGTTGGTGGGATGTTTAGAGGAGATAGGTCAAGAAAAGAAAACCTTGTTAATTATGGGTTTCGGTTACCAAGTGCTTTAGATAATAGACCTCTTACATTTGATGAATTTTTACTAAAAATGAGAACTGTTCTTTATGTTTCTGCAACTCCTGGTGATTTTGAATTAAAAAGAACTTCAGGAGAATATATTGAACAAATAATTAGGCCGACAGGACTTCTTGACCCTGAAATTGAGATAAAAGATGCTAAAAACCAGGTGGAAGATCTTCTATTAGAAGCAAAAAGTGTAATCAAGAGAGGAGAGCGAGTTCTTGTTACGGCGTTAACAAAAAGGTTAGCTGAAGAATTAACGAACTTCTATCAGTCGGTAGGTATGAAGGTTCGTTACTTACACTCAGATATTGATACTTTGGAAAGAGTTGAAATAATTAGAGATCTTAGGGCCGGTAAATTTGATATTTTGGTTGGAATTAACCTTCTAAGAGAGGGCTTGGATATTCCTGAAGTTTCTCTTGTTGGAATTTTAGATGCTGATAAAGAGGGATTTTTAAGGAGTGAGAGGTCACTTATTCAAACAATTGGAAGAGCAGCTAGAAACGATAAAGGAAGGGTGATTTTATACGCCTATAAAAAAACCAAAAGTATTGAGAAGGCTTGTAGCGAAACAAAAAGGCGAAGGGATTTACAAGAAAAATATAATAAATCTAACGGGATTACGCCTCAAACAATTACTAAGCCTATTTCTGAAGGTGTTATTGAAGCTATTAGGGGAAGCAAAGGAAAGAAAGGAAAAATTGAAAAGAAACACCTTTCAAGTTTTGACCTTAAAACTTTGGAAAAAAGGATAAGTGAGCTTAGAGCAATGATGAAACAAGCAAGTAGAGAATTAAGATTTGAGGATGCTGCGAAAATTAGAGACGAAATTAAAAGCTTATCTGAAGCGAGGCTTCTTCTTTAATCTGTAAAAAGGAAATTTATTCCAATCATTAAATCATTAATAACTTCTTTTGTTAGAATGGTTTTATGAGAAGGAAGACTCCACTATTTATATACCTAATCAGCCTTTTAATATGTATTTTCTTTTCTAATTTTATTCAAGCTAAAGTAAAGTCGGATACATTTAAAGTGACAGTTAAGGGCCGGTCGATAGAGGTTGTATCTCCCCAAAATTTTAGTGAAAAATTGAGTGTTATTGTTGTTAATGAAAGTCTTACGAAAATAGTTTTTAAGGCAATGAAAGATACAGGAAAGTCTTTAGGCTTTTTGATATTGGAACCGAAGTCTTTTACTAGTCTGAATTTAACTTTTGAGGAAAGTAGTGTCGAATATTACTTAATTCCTTATTCTCCATCATCTCAAAAAATAATTTTAAAAATTGGGCGAGAAGTTTATGATATCCCATACCAAAAGTAGTTTTGAAAAAACGATTTTAGTTATTTCAGATATTCACCTGGGTGCGGGTGAAATGGTCAACGGAAAAAGAAACCTATTAGAGGACTTTCACTATGATAAGGAATTTATTGAGTTTCTGGATTATTACTCTACAGGACCATATGAAAAGAGAGAGGTAGAATTAATAATTAATGGAGATTTTTTAGATTTTTTAGCAGTCCCATTTGTGAATTATTTTGATGATGAATTTTGGAGTGAAGAAGCTGCCTTAGAAAAGTTAAAAATTATTTTGGATGCTCATAAAAATGTTATGGACTCTTTGAGCAAATTTATTTCAAAAGGTGATAAAAAATTAATCTATATTGTTGGAAATCATGATGGTGAATTCCTTTTTGAATCGATGAGGGATTACTTCATTAAACTTTTTCCTAAGACAGTCAGGAATAATATTTTATTTAGATTTGAAAAAGATGGTGAATATAGTCCTCATCCTGGGATCGTGATTAAGCATGGCCATGAATATGAAATTCCTAACCAAATAGACCCTGAGGGATCAATTATAATCACCGAGGAAGGAAGGAAATATTTTCTTCCTCCATGGGGCTCTTACTATGTAACTAGAGTTATAAATAAATTTAAAGAGGAAAGAGCTTATATTAACTTGGTTAGGCCAATAAAAAAGTTACTTATCAGTGGAATTATTTATGATACGTTGTTTACATTAAGATTCATGTTGGCCAATATTTACTACATTTTTATGGTTCGTTTCATTCTTTACTTCAAATACAGTAAAAGTTTAAAAGAGATAATTGAAAATATGAAAAGAGAACTTAAAGTTTTCCAGGTCTCAGAAACAATTGTTGAGGATTTTTTTGAGGAAAGGAAGGATGTTGGTGTTCTTATAATGGGTCATACTCACTACCCATCGATAACAACTTATTTTGATGGAGCCACTTTCATTAATACGGGTACTTGGGTAAAAATGAACTATTTAGACTTCGATAAACAGTCCCAAAATAATGACCTAACTTATGCAAAAATTAATATTAAAAGTATTAAAAAGAGTGGAAAGGTTAGAAGTAGAAACCTAAAGAATTTAGATATTCATTTTAATGTTTGGAAAGGGAAGAGTGAGAATCCTTTTAGAGGATTCTAGAACTCTGCATAACAAAGCTCCATGAACATTTTTCCATGAGCAGAGTTTATTGGTATCTCAACCACGGTCGTTCCAACTGGATACTTTATAGTGTGTTTAGGTCCCTCAATAATTGAAGGGATTGCCATGTTTGATGAGTATCCCATAACAGCGAGGTCTCTTTTGGCATTCCCCATTATCATGTTACAGATTTCTCCACCAACATCGGCTATGTCGTCATTGTACTCCTCATATGTTTCCATGAGCATAGCACTGGCTACTTTAAAGTA
>MDTD01138061.1_pt1 | contig 21345 bp, 24 predicted proteins | sample 811221 | NCBI WGS metagenome assembly MDTD01 (sample SAMN05326646, study PRJNA326480) | marine metagenome | isolation source: seawater | place: Pacific Ocean: South West | collected 2011 | reverse complement strand
TGAACTTGACTTTGAAAAAGCCGCTATTATGAGAGATAAAATTAAATCTCTTAATATAATTCAATCTTCATTAACAGTAACTGAGGCAAATCTCGTTGAAGCTGATGTTATCGCAGGATATAAAGAATCTGGAAAGACCTGTATTCAAGTTTTTTTTTATAGATCTAAACAAAATTGGGGTAATCAAGCTTTTTTTCCAAAACATGATGAAGAGGAAAACATTAAAGATATTCTATCATCTTTTATTTCTCAATTTTATGAAAATAAGGCGATACCTAGCTTAATAATTACTAATTCAGATGTTAATGATAAAAAATTATTAGAAGATACATTTTCTAATAAAGAAAATAAACAAGTCGTCCTAAAACAAGCAAAAAGTAAAAATGAAGTAAGCATTTTAAAGCTAGCAGAGAAAAATGCAAAGCAAGCTTTAACTCAAAAGCTTATTCAATCTGACACTAATAATAATTTAATTGAGAGTTTATCAAACAAATTTAAAATTAATGAAAACATTGATTTAATTGAAGTTTACGATAATAGCCATATACAAGGCACAGATTCAATTGGTGCTTTAATTTGTTTTAGCCGTGAAGGATTTGTAAAAAAAAGGTACAGGAAATTTAACATCAAAAATAGCGATGTTAAAAATGATGATTACGGTATGATGAAGGAAGTATTATTCAGAAGATTTTCCAAAGCAGTAAAAGAAAAATCTGGCTCATTATCATTACCTGATTTAGTTGTTTTAGACGGTGGAAAAGGACAATATTCTGTTGGTAGAAGTGTGTTAGATGAACTTGGTCTATACGATCTTCCAATTATAGCTGTAGCGAAAGGTAAAAAGAGAAATGCTGGTGAAGAGAAGATTTATTATAAAGGCAAGGAATATAATTTAAATAGAAATGATCCATTATTATTTTTTATTCAAAGAATTCGAGATGAGGCACATAGATTTGCAATAAGCACTCATAGAGCTAAAAGAAAGAAAAACCTGAGTAAATCTCTATTAGATCAGATCCAAGGTATTGGAAAACAAAGGAAAAGAGCTTTGCTTAATCATTTCGGGTCTGCACGCGCAGTAGAATCGGCAAGCTTTGATGATTTAAAATCAGTAGAAGGAATAGAGGACAATATTGCAAAGAAAATATATGATTATTTCCACGAATAAATGAGATTAAAAATACCAAACATACTAACTATTGGTCGAATAATCATAGTGCCAATTTTTGTTGTAACTTTTTTTATCCCTGGTTTTTTTGGAGATTTAATACCTTTTTTTTTATTTGTTCTTGCAAGCTTTACAGACTACCTTGATGGTTTATTGGCAAGACTATTTAAGGAAGAGTCTAAATTAGGTGAGTTACTAGATCCAATAGCAGATAAAATTTTAGTGTCAGCCGCTTTAATCTTACTGGTAATGAATGAAACAATTAAAAATTATGAGGTCATTGCAGCAGTAATTATTCTTACTAGAGAAATACTTGTTTCTGGTCTTAGAGAGTTTTTAGCAAAAGGCAGAATTATGATGGAGGTAACAGGCTTATCAAAATTAAAAACGTTTATACAAATGGCTGCTATAGCGATTCTATTAACAGGCGACATTGGTAACAAAATTATTAATTTTCAAGATTATAATGCTCAAACGGTTGGTATAATTCTTTTATGGTTATCAGCGTTTTTAACACTGTATACTGGATATGATTATCTTAGAAAAGGTATTGATCATGCAATTAATGAAGATAGTAAAGATTAGGCAGCTGAATCTTTTCTTACCAAGTTTTGGTAAGCATCGTTTAAATCTGTAATAACTTTACAAACTTTAAACTTATTTTCATTTATTTGAGATACTGGTGTGACTTCAGCAGCAGTACCAGTTAAAAAACATCCTACAAAACTCTCCATTTCTTCAGGTTTAATTTTTCTCTCAATAACTTTTATTCCTTTTGATTTAGCAATTTTAATTACCTCACGTCTCGTAATACCATCTAAAAAGGAGTCAGGTACGGGAGTGTGTAGTTCACCTAATTCGTTTTTAAAAAATACGTTTGCTCCAGTAGCCTCCGCAATATTGCCCTCATGATCAAGCATAAGTGAATCTGTAAATCCTTTTGCTTCAGCCTCGTGTTTTGATAGAGTACATATCATATATAAACCAGCTGCTTTGGTATCCCATGGTATAGTATTTGGAGCGGGTCTTCTCCAATTTGAAATATTTAGTTTTATTCCATTTAATTTAAGTTTTGGATCAAAGTAAGAACCCCATTCCCATGTCGCAACAGCAACATGAATCTTATTTCTTTGAGCTGAGATAGCCATCATTTCGCTACCTCTCCATATTAATGGTCTTACATAACCATTTTTTACTTTTTGAATGTTTACAATATTTTTACAAGCTTCATTAATCTCAGTTTCACTATACGGAACTTTAATTCCCATTCTTTTTGCAGAATAAAATAACCTGGAGGTGTGTTCCTCAAGTTTAAAAATTTCACCGTCGTAAACTCTTTCCCCCTCAAATACACAACTAGCGTAATGAAGACCATGATTTAGAATATGAATATTTGCATCTTTCCATTCAACAGTCTCGCCGTTGAACCAAATTTTTCCAGATCTTTTATCGTAAGGAATGCTCTCCATTTTAGTAAATATATAGATTTTTTATTATTAAAAAAGTATATTCCAAAGTAAGATAAGTCAATATAACTTACCATTATGAAAGAGCTACTATATTTAAAAGATGAACAAATTAAAGAATTTATCCAATTGCTTTTTTACGCATACAGAGAAACTTTTTCAGATCCCAAGGATATCTTATCAAAAAAGTTTTTTGGCCCAGCACATTTAAGGGCTCTAAATTTGATTGAGAGAAATCCAGGGATAAACTTAGGTGATTTAATATTTAGTCTAAAAGTGACAAAACAAAGCCTTAATAGAGTGTTACGTGATTTAATCAATGCAAAAATGATTAAGCAAATTAAAGATGAAAGCGACACGAGAAAAAAGAATTTATTTCTTGATAGAGAAGGAAAAGTATTTTTTGAAGAAGTTTATAATATTCAAAAAAAAAGAATATTTAATGCACTAAAAAACTCAAATTCCGACTCAGTAATAAAATTTAAAGACGTACTTAAAAAGATTATAGATGGAAAATAAAATACATATTTTAATTGTTGACGATGATGATAGAATAAGGGTTTTACTAAAAGACTATTTATCTAATAACAATTATATTGTTTCAACCGCCGAGAACGCTGATCAAGCGAAAGTAAAACTTGAATATTTTAAGTTTGATATAATTATTCTTGATGTGATGATGCCTGGACAAAATGGATATGACCTTACAAAAGAAATTAAGAAAAAAATTAAAGTACCTATTATTTTATTAACTGCTAAGGGAGAAGTGGAAAATAGAATAAAAGGTTTAGAAATAGGTGCGGATGACTATATTGGAAAACCTTTTGAACCAAAGGAATTACTACTACGTATAAAAAATATAGTTAGAAATACGTATAAGATTAATTTAGAAAATAAATATTTTATAGGAAATGCTAGGATAGATCTGAACAAAATGACAATTTATTTTAATAATCAGAATAAAAAAATTAATATATCGGAAAAAAAGGTCTTAATAGAAATGTTATCTAATCCAGGTAAAACTTTTTCAAGAGAAGAAATTGGAAAAATTTCGGGAATAATTCAAGAAAGGTCAATTGACGTCATGATAACAAGATTAAGACAAAAGTTAGAGATGAACCCGAAAAATCCAAAATATTTACAAACAATAAGAGGCTCTGGATATGTTCTCTGGATTGAATAAAATTTTAAAAATTATTTTACCGAAAAGGTTGTTTTATAGAGCTTTAATAATAGTAGCCGCACCCACAATTATTTTACAAGTAATCGTAACTATAGTTTTTTACGATAGTGTTTGGATTAAAGCAAATAAAAATATAACGAGATCGCTAGTGGCTCAACTAAAGACTGTTGAACAAGTGTATCGAAACGATAAACAAAATTTAGATTTTCTTACTGACAGTTATAAAAATAATTTTAATTTTGAAATTGGTATAAGAAAAGGTGATTTTCCTGAAATTTCTGGTGAGAGAAAGTTTAGTCCAATGGATAGGTCTTTGAGAAGAGAATTAAAATCTACTTTTGGTAATAGCAATTACTCTTTTAACACATCAAAGTTTAAGAATGCTGTCGAAATAAAAATTAAATCAGAAAATGATATAATTGAATTTTTAGTACCAAAAGAAATGATATCCGCCTCTTCTGTCAGATTGTTTGTTTTGTGGACCACTTTACCGTCTATACTTTTAATTATAGTAGCTTTAATTTTTTTAAAGAATCAAACAAGGCCATTAGTAAAATTAGCTAAAGCTGCTGAAAGATTTGGAAAAGGTGATTATGTAAATGATTTTAGGCCTTCTGGTGCACAAGAAATAAGAAAAGCAGCATATGAATTTGATAGAATGGCAAAAAGAATTAATAGACATCTTAATCAAAGATCTGAAATGTTGTCCGGAATAAGCCACGATCTTAGAACACCTTTAACGCGACTAAAACTTCAGTTAGCAATGTTAAAACAAAAAGATCTATCAGAAAAGATGTCACAAGATATAGATGAAATGGAAAAAATGCTAAATGACTATCTACAATTTGCAAAAACTCAAGCCCTAGAAAGTACATCTAATACAGATTTAAAAAATTTGTTTAGTGAATTAGAAAGAGAAATTAATAGTCAAAATTTGCAGGTTTTTTGTGATGAAAATATAAATTTGAAATGTAGACCTTTAGCTCTAAAAAGATCTTTTTTAAATATTATTTCTAATGGTTTAACGTATGGTAAGAATGTTAATGTAAAATTACATAAAAGTAGTAATCGTGTATTGATCGTAATTGAAGATGACGGCCCAGGAATTCCTGAAGATCAATATAAAAATGTTTTCAAACCTTTTTTCAGATTAGATAAAAGTCGGAGTTTAAATAAATTAGGTGTAGGTTTGGGCTTAGCAATAGTAGAGGACATTATTAATTCTCATGGGGGAAGCATTCATTTAGGAAAAAGCCAATTAAACGGATTACAAGTTAAAGTTTCTTTACCTTTCTAGTTTTTTTATTTTTTTGCAATTTTTTTATGATTAAATCCTGTTTTTGAACTATTTTTTTCAAAACTTCAAATTCAGCTCTAGATACAAGTTCAAGTTTATTAATTAATTTATCTTTTTTAAATTTAAAATCTGAAGAAAGTTCTTTTTTAAGATCACTTGAGGTTAAAAGACTATTTTCGATTAAATCTGATATAGTTTTTAAAAATTTTTCAGAATTATTCATAACTCATCTTATTTGATAGGCATGACAATTTCAAATGTGATATAATTAGTCATGCTAATCCATAATTTAGACCCAGTTTTGTTTGATTTTGGTTTCCTGTCGGTGAGATGGTACTCTTTATCGTATATTTTTGGAATTTTAATTGGATGGTGGTACGGAAAAAAAATCATTAGATTAAAGTCTAATAATAAAAATGACATATTAAATTTAAATGATTTTGATGATCTTGTAACTTATATAATTATTTCAATTATAATAGGCGGAAGAATTGGGTATATATTTTTTTATAATCTTCAATATTATACTACTAACCCTCTAGAGATTATTAAAATTTGGGAAGGAGGTATGTCTTTTCATGGCGCACTAATAGGAATTATTATTGGTACATGGCTTTTTTCAATAAGAAAAAAAACAAATCTATTTTTTTTTTTAGATATTATAGCATGTGTATCTCCAATCGGACTCTTTTTAGGTAGAGTGGCCAATTTTATCAATAGTGAGCTAGTTGGAAAAGTTACAAACGTGCCATGGGCAATTATTTTTCCTAATGTTGATATGTTGCCAAGGCATCCATCGCAGTTATACGAAGCATTTTTTGAGGGTTTTGTATTGTTCATTATAATGAATATCATTATCTTTCGAAATAACTATAAGATTGGAACTTGCTCATATATTTTTTTAATTAGTTATGGCGTGCTTAGAATTATTTCTGAAGTATTTAGAGAACCAGATTTACAGATTGGATATTTATTTAGCTTTTTTAGTATGGGAATGGCTCTAAGTTTTGTTATGATTTTTGTTGGTTTAATTTTGTTTTATTTTTCCAAAAATAATGAAAGTTAATATTAAATTTTTTAAGAATTCTAAAATTTTATCTATTGATAATTTTTTTAGTAATGTGCTTTACGACCAAAATAATGGTTATTACAATAATTATCAACCTTTTGGTCAAAAAGGAGATTTTGTTACTGCTCCTAAAATTTCTAAACTTTTTTCAGAGATGATTGCAATTTGGATGGTTTCTACTTGGGAAATTTTAGGAAGGCCTAAAAAGATAAATATTATAGAATTAGGACCTGGAGATGGAACACTAATGAAAGATCTCTTAAAAACTTTTAAAAGTTTTCCAAAATTTAATTCCGCAAAATCAGTATACTTATATGAAAAAAGTAAATTTTTAAAAAAATTTCAAAAAAAAATAATAAAAAGTAAAAAAATAAAGTGGATTGATAATTTAAGAGACATAAAAGAAGGACCAGTTATATTTTTTGGTAATGAGTTTTTTGATGCTATCCCAATAAAACAGTTTAAGATGAAAAAAAACTGCCTTTTTGAAAAGTACTATTCTCTAAAAAAAGATAATCAAATACTTGAGGTCTTTAAAAAAGCCAAAAAAAAAGATGTAAATGAAATAAAATCTTACACAGTATTAAAGAACTTGAGATTTATAGAGTTTCCAAAAAATGGACTTACAGAACTTAAAAGGATAATTAATAAAATTTCTAAGTTAAAAGGTTGTATACTTATAATCGACTATGGATATTTAAAGGCTCCAAATCAAAGCACATTGCAATCAGTGATGAGACACCAAAAAAATAATATTTTAGATAATTTAGGAAGAGCAGACATAACTGCGCATGTGAATTTTTCTTTATTAAAAGAATTTTTTAAAAAAAATAACTTAAAAGTAAAAAAAACAATCACACAAGAGAAATTTCTAAAAAAAATGGGAATAATTGAGAGAGCAGAGATTATTTCAAAAAACATGAAATTTTCTGAAAAAACTAATCTGTACTTTCGTTTAAAAAGATTATTAAGCAAAAAGTCTATGGGAGGTTTATTTAACGCAATTTTAGCTTATAATTCTAAGAGTAATAATTATTTTGGGTTTGATTAATGTTTTTTTCAAAAAAATTAAATAGATTTAAAGATATAAATCATTGTTTCTTCTCAAGAAATGGGGGTTTTTCAAAAGGTATATATAAAAGTTTAAACTGTGGCAGTGGATCGAAAGATAATAAAATAAATGTATCAAACAATCTTAGTTTTGTAGCAACAAAAATGAGAGTAAAAAAAAAAAATTTAATTTTAATGCGTCAAACACATAGTAGTAACGTAATTGAGATAATAAAAAAAAATTATAAATCAAAGGTAAATTCAGATGCAATTATCACTAAACTAAAAGCATTTGCTTTAGCTGTCGTAACAGCTGATTGTGTTCCAATTTTAATTTACGATAAAAAAAATAAAATAATAGGATGTATCCACGCTGGCTGGAGAGGTGCGCTTGCTGGTATAATAAAAAATACGGTAAAAAAAATGAGAAAAATAGGCTCTAATGGAAAACTATTTGCAGCTGTTGGTCCATGTATTGGTAAAAAAAATTACGAAGTTGACATCAATTTTTATAGATCCTTTTTAATAAGTTCGAATAAAAATATTAAATACTTTTCTTATAAAAATAAGCAAAAAAAACTATTCAATTTAAGGAAATATGTTACTGATAAGCTTCTAGAGCTGAATATAAACGTAGACCAAGTAAATCGTGATACTTTTAATGAAAAAAAGAATTTTTTTAGCTATCGAAGATCATCAAAATTAAAGCAAACTGATTATGGAAGATGTATTTCTGTAATAAGTCTAGTTTAATTAATTTGAAAAGAAACTTAAATAATTGTATACATAGACTTATTTCATGAAGATCTTATCTGGAACAAGTAATTTAAAACTCAGTAAGAGTATTGCTAAAAATCTAAAGTTAAAATTAATTAATACCAACATCAGAAGATTTGCTGATGGAGAAATATATATTGAGATCAATGAAAATATCAGAGGAAATAGTGTTTTTGTTGTTCAATCTACTTGTGACCCAGCAAATGACAATATCATGGAGTTACTATTGTTAATAGATGCATTAAAAAGATCTTCAGCAAAAACGATTACTGCAGTTATTCCTTATTTTGGTTATGCAAGACAGGATAGAAAAGTTGCTCCAAGAACATCGATATCAGCAAAAGTGATGGCAAACTTAATTACAAACGCTGGGGCGACAAGAGTTGTAACGGTTGATTTGCATGCAGGTCAGATACAAGGATTTTTTGATATGCCGGTAGACAATTTATACACCGCACCTTTATTTGCGAAATACATCAAAAAAAAATTAAACAATAAAAAATTAATATGTGTTTCACCTGATGTAGGTGGAGTAGCAAGAACAAGAGATTTAGCAAAAAGAATTAAAGCTGACCTTGCAATAATCGATAAAAGAAGACCTGCTCCAGGAAAGTCAGAGGTTATGAATATTCTAGGTAATGTTAAAGATAAAACTTGTATTATAGTTGACGATATAATTGATAGCGGCGGTACCATTGTTAATGCTGTTGATGCTTTAATTAAAAGTGGTGCTAATGAAGTATATGTATTTATTAGTCACGGAGTCTTAAGTGGGGATGCGGCAAAAAAAATAAAAAATTCAAAAATTAAGAAACTTGTTGTCACAGATACAATAGATAATTTAAATAAAATTAACAATAATACTAAAATTGAGGTTTTATCAATATCTTCACTAATGTCAGAAGCAATCAAAAGAATAGCTAACTCTAATTCAGTATCGGATTTATTTAATTAACACTTGTTTTGATAATGATGATAGGTTATATACCTTTTCCAATATTACTATGAGTAACTTAAAAGCGACTAGAAGAGAAAGTTTAACAACTGGCTCTACAAACAAACTAAGAGCACAAGGCTTTATCCCAGCCATTTTGTATGGAGGGAAAGACCCTAATTTAAATATTTCTATAAGTAAAAAAGAAATAATAAATATTATTAATTCAGATACTTTTTTATCCAAAGTTTTGGAACTAGAACTTGAAGGTAAAAAGGAAAAAGTAATACCTAGAGATGTAGCGTACCATGTAGTTTCTGAAGAGCCGATACATATTGATTTTATGAGAATAGTTTCTGGTAAGAAAATCGTATTAGAAATTCCAGTAAAATTTATTAATCATCCAGAGTCTCCAGGTTTAAAGCGAGGTGGTGTTTTAAATATAGTTAGAAGAAAAGTTGAATTAAAATGCCCTGCAGAAAATATCCCTAATGAAATCGTTGTTGATTTAACAGGGACAGATATAGGAACTAGTATTAAAATTTCATCAATTAAACTACCTGAAAGTGTTATTCCAACTATCACAGACCGTGATTTCGTGGTAGCAACAGTAGCGGCTCCAACAATAATTAAGGAGCCAGAAAAACCAGCGGAAGAAACAGCTGCTGAAGGTGCTGAAGGTGAAGCTACGACTGAAGGGTCAGAAGTTGCAGCAAAAGATGGTGATGCTGCTAAAAAAGATGACAAATCAAAAGAAGGTTCAGCAGAAAAAAAACCTGAAGAAAAAAAACCCGCTGAAAAGAAATAATTAATATGCTTTTACTTGTTGGACTAGGAAATCCAGGTTCTAATTATACTAATACTAGACATAATATAGGTTTTAAAATCATCGATGCAATAAATTCACATTTTAAGTTGTCAAAACAAAAGCCTAAATTTAAAGGTTTGTTAACTACAGGAAATATTGATGAGAAAAAAATTTATGCTATTAAACCTTTGACTTTCATGAATAACTCAGGAACTGCAATAAAAGAATTGATTGATTATTTTAAAATTGATGCGAAGGATGTGATTGTCTTTCATGATGATATGGATATTGATTTTGGAAAGATAAAAGCTAAATTTGGAGGAAGTAGCGCTGGACACAATGGAATTGAGTCAATAGATAAATTTATTGGCAAAGACTATTCCAGGGTTAGAATAGGAATAGGACATCCAAAACAAAAGAAAAAAGTTAATAATCACGTTCTTGAAGACTTTAAAGAAGATGAAGAAGAAAGAATAAAAGAAATCACAGAAAATATTGTAAAACAGATACCAACTCTAATTGATAAAAAAATTGATTTATTTTCAAGTAAAGTAAATCAAAATCTTAATGGGATTTAAATGTGGAATAGTTGGCTTACCGAATGTAGGTAAATCAACCTTATTCAACGCTCTTACAGCTTCAAAAAATGCAGAGGCAGCTAATTTTCCTTTTTGTACTATTGACCCAAATATAGGTATAGTTGATGTAATTGATGAAAGACTAGATAAACTTGCGAATTTATCAAAGTCTAAAAAAAAAATTTATACTAACATTACATTTGTAGATATAGCTGGGTTGGTTAAGGGAGCATCTAAAGGTGAAGGATTAGGAAATAAGTTTCTCTCACATATAAGAGAAGTTGATGCGATAATTCATTTAGTAAGATGTTTCGATTCTGAAAAAATTACTCATGTTAATTCAAAAATAAGTCCAGCGGATGACTTAGAAACAATCAAAACAGAGATTATACTTTCAGACCTGGAAATAATTCAAAAAAAGTTAGAAAAGGGTAAAAAAAAACTACTTAATGAAAATGAGGTTAAAATTTTGGAGGAAAAGTATGATCAATTAGGTAAGGGTGAAGAAGCAAAGATTAAAGATGAGTCGGAGCGAAAGTTTTTGTCAAGTATTGGTCTACTTAGTATTAAACCAAAAATAATCGTATGTAACGTCGATGAAGAAAACTTAGTAAGTGGGAATAATCTTACTGAACAAATTAAAAGTAAATATCCCAATGAAAAAATTTTATATATTTGTGCTGATATAGAAGATCAACTCTCAGGCCTTGAAAAATCAGAAAAGGAAACTTTCATGAAAGATATTGGTTTAAACAAAACTGGTATAAATAAGCTTATAAAAGAGGGATATGATCTTTTAAAATTGGACACTTTCTTTACCTCTGGCCTAGAGGAAAGTCGGGCATGGACAATTAAAAAAGATACAGTGGCACCTAAAGCTGCAAGTGTAATTCATACAGATTTTGAAAAAAATTTTATTAGAGCTGAGGTAGTGACATGTGAGGATTTTATAAAATTTGGTAGCGTTGAAAAGTGTAAAGAGAAAGGTAAATTACGAATTGAGGGCAAAGACTATATAGTTAAAGATGGAGATGTATTATACTTCAGAGTCAATCCTTGACCATATTTTTTTCATACTTAGATAAACTAGTAACGTCAGCAGTATTAAATAAATTATTACTTTTACTCCTGTTCTATGTCGCTCTTCTAGTTCAGGTTCGGCAGCCCAAGCTAAAAAAGTTGTTACATCTTTTGCCATTTGGTCCACTGTAGAGTCGGTGCCGTCTGCGTATTCAACTAGACCATCGGTTAAATTATTTGGCATTTTTATCTTATTGCCAACCATGTACTTATTATAGTAAACACCATCATCCAATGTTACTCCCGGAGGTGGATCCTCATAACCAACTAACACAGAGTATATATAATTTGCGCCACCTTTTCTTGCTTTAACTAAGACAGACATATCAGGAGGATAAGCTCCACCATTCGCAGCAGTTGCGGCTTGGATGTTTGGATAAGGATTTTTAAACTTATCAGAAGGTCTACCTGGCCTTAAAAACATTTCACCTTGTGAATCCGGGCCATCCTCTATTTCAAAACTTGCTGCAATGGCCTTAACTTCTTGCTCAGAAAATTCGGGACCACCTTGCTCCCCTAAGTTTCTATAACTCAAATATTGCATTGAGTGACAAGATGAACAAACCTCTTTATATACTTGAAATCCTCTTTGTAGAGAAGCTCTATCAAAAGTTCCTGTTAAGCCTTTAAAACTCCAATTTACCTTTATTGGATCAACCATTTCAGCGGTTTGTAATGGTTTTAATGGTATAATAAATAAAAATAAAGCTAGAGCTAATTTAAATTTAGACCTTATCATCAATCTTCCTAGCTACAGATAGTTCAGCACCTCCAGACAAAACTGGTTCTGAGATACTCATTGGTATTGGATCAGTTTTCTCAAGATATCCTACTACTGGCATTACTACTATAAAATGTAAGAAATAATAAACTGTTCCCACTCTAGCTAAAACTAAATAAATTCCCTCTGCAGGCATAGCACCCACATAACCTAGCATCAAGACATCTATAACTAATATCCAAAAAAACTGTCTGTAAATGGGTCTGAATACTGCTGATCTAACCTTTGATGTATCTAACCATGGCAATACAAATAAAATAAAAATTGCGCTAAACATTAAAATAACACCACCTAATTTATCGGGCACAGATCTTAAAATAGCGTAGAAAGGTAACAAGTACCACTCTGGAACTATGTGCGCAGGAGTAACCATCGGATTTGCTGGTATATAGTTATCTGAGTGACCTAATACATTCGGTGTAAAAAAAACAAATCCAGCAAATATGATCATAAATACTAAGAGAGCAAAAGCATCTTTTATTGTAATGTAAGGATGAAACGGGACTGTGTCTTTTGACGGTTTTTTGATATCAATTCCTACAGGGTTGTTATTACCAGGTACATGCAATGCCCAAATGTGTAAAACTACTAAACCTAAAATTAAAAAAGGAATTAAATAATGTAAACTAAAAAATCTATTTAATGTTGGATTGTCGACTGAATACGCTCCCCATAACCAAGTTGTAATGCTGTCACCAACTAGTGGAATTGCACTAAATAAATTTGTTATAACTGTTGCTCCCCAAAAACTCATTTGACCCCAAGGCAGTACATAGCCCATAAAGGCTGCAGCCATCATCAATAGATAAATCATAAGGCCTATTATCCATATTACCTCTCTAGGAGACTTGTAAGATCCATAAAATAATGATCTGAAAATGTGAATATAAACTGCTAAGAAAAACATAGACGCCCCGTTGCTATGAATATATCTAATTAACCATCCGTAATTGACGTCTCTCATTATGTGTTCTACACTTGCAAAAGCCAAATCAGCGTGAGCTACATAATGCATCGCTAAAACTATTCCAGTTACAATTTGAGTTATTAGGCAGAAAGTAAGAATACCGCCAAACGTCCACCAATAATTTAAATTCTTTGGCGTAGGATAATCAGTTAAATGTGCACCAAGCGTTAAAAGTGGTAAACGGTCGTTGAACCATTTCGCTGCCTTCGATTTTGGTACATATTCATGTTCGCTCATAATAATTATCCAATTTTAATTGTGTTACTGTCTACAAATTCAAATTTAGGTACTTCCATATTTGTAGGCGCTGGTCCCTTTCTAATCCTTCCCGACACATCGTAATGAGATCCGTGACAAGGACAAAACCAACCGTTGTAATCTCCTTTATCTTTTAAGGGGACACAACCAAGATGAGTGCAAACACCCAACATTACCAACCATTCATCTTTACCTTCTTTTACCCTTTCCTCGTCCTTTTGAGGATCGGGCAAATCGTCCATGCTAACAGCCCTTGCCTCTGCAATTTCCTCAGGAGTTCTTCTTTTTAAAAAAACAGGTTTTCCTCTCCACAATACAGTAATTGATTTACCAGGCTCGATATTGCTAATATCAACTTCTGTTGTTGCCAGTGCTTGTTGTGCTTTGTCTGGGTTCATTTGATCGATCATAGGCCAAATGACCGCTCCAACGCCTACTGCTCCAACGGTGTAACTTGCTGTAAATAAAAAATCTCTTCGATTAACTTTTTTTTCTTCTTTGCTCATTTATGTAAGTGCTTATAATGCAATTATTAAATAAAACCAGATCATTAAAATTTCTAGGGTCAGAATGACACATAATTAAGCTAAAATAATGCACATTGTTCTTTATAAACCTGATATCCCCCAAAATACTGCAGCAATAATTAGAATCGGGGCATGTCTAAATCTTAAAATACATTTAATTGAACCATGTGGGTTTAACTTAAACGATAACAGGTTTAAAAGAGTTGTTATGGATTACATGCACTTCAGCAAGATCATTAGACATAATGATTTTAATATATTTTTAAAAAAATATAAAAAATCAAGAATAGTTTTAATGACAACTAAGGCTAAAAAATTATATCATAAATTTAAATTTAAAAAGGACGATATGCTTTTATTTGGTAGAGAGAGCGCTGGAGTTCCATATGAATTGCACAAAATCTTAAAAAATAAAATTAAAATTCCGATGAATAAAAAAACAAGATCACTAAATGTTGCAATTAGTGTTGCAATAGTTGCATCTGAGGCTTTAAGGCAAAATAATTTATTAAAATGAATAACTCTAGTTATAGAAAAAAAATTGTTAACAGCTGGTTTTCATATTTACAAATTCAAATATGTAAAGAATTTGAATACCTGGAAAAAAATAAAGTAAAATTTATTAAAAGAGAATGGAAAAAAAATAAAAAAAATGAAGGAGGTGGGACATCATTTATATTATCAAGTGGAAGAATATTTGACAAAGTTGGAGTAAATAAATCGACTGTTTCTGGAATTTTTTCAAAAAAATTTAGATCAAAAATTTTGGGTGCAAAAAAAAATGGTAAATATTGGGCGTCGGGTATTTCAGTAGTTGCACATATGAAAAACCCAAAAATTCCTGCAATCCATTTCAATACAAGATTTATAGTTACTACTAAAGAATGGTTTGGGGGAGGAATAGATGTAACACCAAGCTTTGAAGATAAAAAAGAGAAAGAAATGATCCACAATAATTTAAAAAAAGTTTGTATTCAGAATAAGAAAAATTACAAGAAATATAGAAAATGGTGCGATGAATATTTTTATTTACCTCATAGGAACGAAGCTAGAGGTATAGGTGGTATTTTCTTTGACTATGAAACTAAAGATTGGATAAAGAACTTTAAATTTATCAGAGAAGTAGGGATAGCTTTCATTGAAATTTCAAAAAATATTATAAAAAAAAAAGAAAAATTAAAATGGACAAAAAAAGATAAAGAACAGCAGTTATTTAAAAGAGGTAGGTATGTTGAATTTAATCTTTTGCATGATAGAGGTACAAAATTTGGATTAAACTCGGGTGGAAATATTGACTCAATATTAATGTCATTGCCGCCTGAAGCAAAGTGGAAATAATTATGGAAAAAGAACCAATAACAATTAGCGGCCTAAAAAATTTAAAATCAGAATTAGAAGATTTAAAAAATGTCCAAAGACCAAAAATAGTTGAAGCGATAGCCGAAGCAAGATCGCATGGAGATTTAAAGGAAAATGCTGAATATCACGCTGCAAAGGAACAACAAGCATTAATTGAAGGTCGAGTTGTTGCCATTAATGATTTGATCGCTAGAGCAAATGTGATTGACGTAACTAAAATTGAAAATAATGGAAAAGTAATTTTTGGTTCAACTGTAAAAGTTCAAGACCTTGATGCAGATAAAAAAATTTCTTATAGATTAGTAGGTCAAGATGAAGCGGATATTAAAAAAAATTTAATTTTTTTTAAAAGTCCGATTGGTAGAGCTTTAATAGGCAAAAATAAAGGTGAGATGATCAGTGTAGTCACTCCCTCAGGAGAAAGAAGCTTTGAAATTCTTGATGTCGAATATATTTAATTGGAATTAATTTTAATTATCTCATTAATTTTTTTATCTGAAATTTTAAAATTGTTATTAATCCACTCTTTTTCTAAAATATTCAAAACATTTCCTAAAAGTTCTCCTTCTTGCATTCCTTTTTTTAATAGAAATTTACCGTCTATTGGAAAAATTGGGACTGATGTTTTTAATATTTTTTTAAGATTTTTTGAAAAATCATTGAATTTTAAATTAAGGTTTATTGAATAATTAATCAAATTCAAGGCAATTAAATGGTTTTTTCCATATTTATAAACATTTTTAATTATATCTTTTTCAAAAAATTCTTTATTAATGTTCAGTTCTTTATAATTTCTATAAAATTGTCTTAATGAGTCTTTAATTTTATTCGAGCAATTATACTTATGAATAAAATATTCATGGTTGTCTTTATCGTCAATTAATAATACTGCTAACAAGATATCTCTACTAAAACTAGAGAAATTATATACTTTTTTCAAACGTTCTAACCTTCTTAGATATAGGAATTCGGGAAAAATCATTGAAAAAATTTCTCTCAAATTATTATCATTATTAATATTTAAAAAATTTTTTTGATCTAATATTTTTAATAACTCGACGAGCACTCTTTCTTTAGAAATTTTTTTTATTCCATCTAAATTTTGTTTTATTGCTTTGCTTGTAGTTATTTCTACTTTAATATCGTACATAATTTTAAATCTTATAAATCTGATAATTCTTAAATAATCTTCTTCAATTCGTTTTTGAGGATCGCCAATAAACTTTACATTGTTATTCTTTAAATCTATGGTTCCCATTTGGGGGTCGAAAATTTTTCCATTAATGTCAAGATAAATTGCATTAATTGTAAAATCTCTCCTCTCGGAGTCTTCTTTCCAATCATCAGTAAATTCTACATCTGCGTGTCTTCCGTCTGTTTTAACATCTTTTCTTAGTGTAGTAAGTTCAACTTTGTGTTGATCGGACAGTACTGTTAAAGTTCCATGCTTTACACCAGTATCTATGACTTTAAAATTTGTATCTTTGAATTTTTCTCTTATTTGATCAGTGGTCAAAATTGTTGCAATATCAATATCATCTATCTTTTCTCCTGATAAATGTTTTCTTACACAACCTCCTACAAATCTAGCAACAACTATATCTTTAGGTGTACCATCTTGTAATTTTTTAAAAATTAATTTTAAATCTTTATTTTTATAAAAAGGAAAAATAAAACTTTTGATGCTCTGAAAAAAATTAAAACTTAAATTAAGCATAATTCAATGGCTGGGGCACTAGGATTCGAACCTAGGATGGCGGTATCAAAAACCGCTGCCTTACCGCTTGGCTATGCCCCAATAATAAGTGTCAGATATATCATAAATAAATAAATTTAAATAGTATTTGCGTTTATGAACCAAAATTTAGGGTATTTTTTTCTTAATTTTTTAAGTGCGACTTTTGAACTAATATTGTCTACAAATAATCCGTAACAAGCAGACCCAGAACCTGTCATTCTTGATAAATAACATCCTTTTGTGCTTCCAATGTTATTTAACAATTCTCTAATAATTGGGTGTTTTTTTTCAACAATGGATTGTAAATCGTTTTTAGAATTTTTAAGATAATTTATAAAATTTTTCCTAGAGGATAAATTACTCATTAAAAATGTTTTTTTTGTTGAGTATTTTTTGACCATAGAATATATTTTTTTAGTAGAGCTTTTAATCTTCGGAAAAACCAGTAAAAAAAAAAGTCGATATTTTTTATTAAGCTTAACTACTGACATTAAATTTTTTTGATATCCTTGAGTTTCAAAAAAAAGTCTTAAATCTGAACCTACCGCTTTAACTATCTTATTAAAAACTTTTTTATTAATTCTTTTTTTTGATAAATATTGAAGTATAGTAGCTGCATTGCTTGTTCCACCGCCTAAACCAGCGAAAACTGGAATATTTTTGTAGATTTTTATATTGTAAAAATCAGTGATAAGGTTGTTTTTTCTCATCACATCTAAGATTTTTTTCACTGAGTTACCCGACTTGCTAATATTTGTAGAAAATTTACCACTAAATATAATTTTATCAGAATGATTATTTTTAAGTTTTCTGACTAATATTTTATCATTTAAGTTTATTAAGCAATATATTGACTGAATATTATGTAATCCGGTTTTTAATTTTGCGTTTACAGATAACGATAAATTTATTTTTGCGTACGATTTTAAAACCATGTAATTTATAGGCCTTTAATTATTTTTTTTTCAATTTTATTTTTTAAATCTTGCTCTGCATTTTTTAGATTTAGAACATAATTCCAATAATATCTGGCTTGAATTTTTTTACCATTTTTCCAAAGAACATCACCATAGTGATCATTAACAATCGGATCCGAAGGCATTAAACTAACCGCAATTTGAAGATAATCTTTAGATTCTTTATATCTTTTCAGTTTGAATAATGCCCATCCTAACGAATCTATAATATATGGATCATTTGATTTAATTTTGTTTGCCATTTCTAACATTTCTAATGACTTGTCGATTTTTATCCCTTGTTCAATCCAGGTATAGGCAAGATAGTTTATTACATAAGCTTGATTTGGATTCACATCTAACGATGCGAGAAGATCTTTTTCGGCTTTGCCCCATTCACCATTTCTCTCATAAGAAACACCTCTTCCATCCATTGTCTCAGGAAAAAGTGGGTGCGTGATATCTATCTTATCCAAAACTTCAGTGTAATATTTTATTGAGTCACCAAATTGCTCGTTATTTTTTAAAAATTCAGCATAATCAAATATTTCATAAATACCTTTTAAAGGAAGTTCATTAAAAGTCTTATCTAGTAATCTTAATGATTCCATTTTTTTATTCTCTTGAATTAAGATTCTTGCGATCTGTTTATTTGAGTACCAATTAAAGGCGATTCCATTATTACTTAATTTTCTATATGTCTCTTTAGCTTTTTCTAATTCATCCATTTTGTAAAAATTTTCAGCCAATAAGGTATCGAAGGAGTAAAAATTCTTATTCAAATACTTGGACAAGTTTAAATAAAAATTAGAAGATTGAAAGTATGCTTGTGTAGATAAAGCATTTGCAGCAATATAAAGTAATTCGGCAACAACGTTACTTTCTTTCTTGCAATTAAAATCTTCTTTATTTTTTTTATTATTTAAATTTAATTTATATTGATTTAATAATAAATTTCTCGGATACTTTTTTATTGCAGAGTCTAAAATTTTTTTAGCCTCATTTAGTTCTCCTTTATTGTCAAGATATCTTGCATAAAAGTAGTTATACCTAGAAAAATCGGTATTTTGATCAGTTGTTAGTTTTGTAAAAAGTTTACTTGTTTCAATTTCATTAAAATAGCAATTTAAAAAAACGTTTTGAATTTTTTTTAAATTCTCAAATCTAGCATCCAAGTTATTCAAATTAATTTTAGCTTTCTCAAAATTACTATTTCTTAAATCTGACCAAATGATTAGAGAATTTATAATATAGTTGTTAAGAACAGATATAGACTCTCTTCTTTTTGCTTTATTAAAATATTTTTTTGCTAATACGTATTTTGAATTTTTAAAATAATATATTCCAATTATTAAATCTGTCTCAAAAGTACTAATTTGCTTTATTTCTATTTTCTTTGAAAAATTAAAGGCTAGATTAAAATTCCCAGAATTGACTAAAGAATAAATATATTTTGTTGAATAGCTTGGGTGGCTTTTCTCAAGACCATCAAGTTTTTTTAGATAATTATATGATTCTTTATATTTGTTATCATTTAAAAGCAATATCCCTGAAAAATAATCAGCTATACTATTTGCCTTATTATATTTTTGGAAATTTTTTGCCTCAAGTGTGGAAAAGAAAATAAAAATAATGACAATTATAATGTGTGATGTAATCTTAGTAAGTTTTTTAAATATGAGCATAATATGTTAAAAAAAAATAGTCCTGTTAAATTAATAAGATATTACAAATTTATTAATCATAATTTAATTTACAATAATAAGGCAATCAATAGATATAAAAGAGATAATTTTGAGATATCAGAGGATAAAGTTAAGGACTTGGATTTATTAAAAAAATCTATAATTAATATAAAAAATTGTGAGTTAAAAAAATATGCCAAAAATATTGTATTTAGTGATGGCAATCCTAAATCTAAGATAATGCTAATTGGTGAAGCACCTGGCGCTAATGAGGATCAAGAAGGATTACCGTTTGTCGGAAGGGCTGGCCAATTATTAGATAAAATGCTTTCAGCCATCGATTTAGATAGAAAAAAAGTTTACATATCTAATATCATTAATTATCGCCCACCTGATAATAGAAGACCTACAGAAGAAGAAATTAAAAGATATCTACCTTTCATTACTAAGCATATTGAAATTATAAGCCCTAAAATACTTATTTTGTTAGGAAGCACTGCAATGAATGCGCTAGTTGATAATAATGTGGTTATTTCAAAAATGAGAGGAAAGTGGATAGAAAAAAATTTTGGAACTTGCAAAACATCATTAATCATTACTTTTCATCCAGCATTTTTAATGAGGCAACCTGCCCAAAAAAAAATGGCTTGGATTGATTTAAAAATGATAAGAGATAAGAAAAATAATCTGAAAATATAATTGAAAAAGTTAATAACAGCTGGAGTTGATGAAGTTGGCAGAGGATGTCTAGCAGGTCCCGTGGTTTCTGCAGCTGTAATAATTAAAAAAAACATAAACCTAAAACTTTTAAAGGACTCAAAAAAAATATCATTTAAAAAAAGAGAAGAAATTTGTAAACACATAAAAAAAAACTCATATTATGCTATAGGAATTGCCTCAGTTGAAGAAATCTTGAACTTAAATATTTTACAAGCATCTTTGCTTTCTATGAAAAGAGCGATTACAAAACTCACTGAAAAACCAGGTTTAATATTAATAGACGGCATCTTTGCACCAGACGGATTAAAAAATTGTAAGACAATTATTAATGGTGACGAAAAAATTAAAGCAATTAGTGCAGCGTCAATTGTTGCTAAAGTTTTCAGAGATAGACTGATGATAAAATTATCAAAAAAATATTCTAACTATGCTTGGGAAAGTAATTTCGGTTATGGCACAAAAGCACATTTGCATGGTTTAAGAAAGTTCGGTGTAACAGTGCATCATCGAAAAGCCTTTAAGCCAGTACACAACATATTGTCAAGTTAGGAATCACTAACACAAGAAGACTCATTTTTTTTATAAAATAATTTGACCATAGATTCAATTTAGAGTTGAATCTAAAGATGATAAAATTTTTCAACCAAATCATTAATGGAAATTGCTTAAAAGAAATAAAAAAAATTCCTGATAAGTCCTTTGACTTAGTTTTTGCAGACCCACCGTACAATATGCAGATTGGAGAAAAATTAACACGACCTGATGCAAGCAAAGTGAATGGTGTAAAAGATAAGTGGGATCAATTTAATAGTTTTAAACATTACGATGAATTCTGCATTGCTTGGCTAAATCAGTGTAAAAGAATTTTAAAAGATAATGGAAGTATTTGGGTAATAGGAACTTATCATAATATTTTTCGTCTAGGATATCACTTGCAAAATTTA
>MDTD01081836.1_pt1 | contig 21350 bp, 16 predicted proteins | sample 811221 | NCBI WGS metagenome assembly MDTD01 (sample SAMN05326646, study PRJNA326480) | marine metagenome | isolation source: seawater | place: Pacific Ocean: South West | collected 2011 | reverse complement strand
GGTGGTATTGCTCATGATTTTAATAATATATTGTCCGCAATTATGGGCTATTCCCAATTAGCACTACGGGATTTAAAAGAAAGCCACGTAAAGCAAGATGATTTAGAAGAAATTTTTAAGGCCAGCATTCGTGCCAAAGATCTTGTTCAACAAATTCTAACCTTCGCAAGGCAAACAGGTCAAGAGGTCTGCCCTGTTAGGGTCGATCTTATTGCCAAGGAGGTATTGAAATTTATCCGATCATCAATTCCGACGACAATTCTAATTGAAAGCGAAATTATCAGCAAAGCAATGGTGCTGGCAAATGCTACCCAATTGTATCAGATATTCATGAATCTTTTAACAAATGCATATCAGTCCATGTATAAAGACGGGGGTGTGCTTAGTATAAGTTTAACGGATTTTGTTATTGGTAAGGATATAAAAAGTCAAACGAAAGACTTATTCGCCGGAAATTATATTAAGATTTCTGTAGCAGATACAGGAATTGGAATATCGGAAAAAGATATTAAACAGGTATTTGAGCCATATTTTACAACAAAGCCCATCGGAGAAGGAACTGGCTTAGGACTCTCTGTTGTTTATGGTGCTGTTGAAACTATGGGTGGGAAAATTTCTGTACAAAGTACACCTGGCAAGGGTACTAAATTTGAAGTTCTCATACCGACAATAGATGAGGATTCTGATGACGATGTTCCCAAGAGTGACGAAATGTATCCTAAAGGAAAAGGGCACATACTGTATGTTGATGATGAAAGAAATATAACAAAGCTAGGGAAAAGATTTCTTGAGAAAATTGGCTATATTGTAACTATTCAAAATAGTAGCATTGATGCCTTGGAGCTTTTTAAAATTGATCCTGGTAGATTTGATTGTGTGATCACAGATATGACAATGCCCCAAATGACAGGCGACAAACTGGCAAAGTCCATCTTAGAAATTCGTCCAGAGATTCCTGTAATTATCTGCACTGGGTTCTCTTCTAAGTTATCGACGGACACTGTTGATGAAATAGGTGTCTCAGCGTTATTATACAAGCCCATTGACGGACGTAAAATGGCAAAAACTTTGAGAGATATTTTAAAATAACTCTTTTGAAAATTGAGCTATTCATTCTTCGAATCGTTTGGAATTTAATATGAAGAAAATCCTATTTGTAGACGACGAGCCTTCTTATCTGAGAGCAATGAAGCGGCTAATCAAAAGAAAGATGCGGGGATTAAGGCTGTTGTATGCTGAAAATATAGCGACGGCACTTGAATTAATAGCAGAGAATGACTTTGATGCGATACTAATTGACATCAAAATGCCTGGAGAGACGGGTTTTGATCTGTTGGATCATATAAAGGCAGATAGCAAGTTGAAAATGATACCTGTAGTTATGGTGACAGGCACTATGGAAAACGATCTAAAGCTCACAGCTCTGGATAAGGGGGCAACAGATTTATTAAACAAACCGTTTCGTCAAGCAGATCTAATCGCAAGATTAAATAGTTGCCTTCGCCTTAAAGAGTATCATGACGAAATCAAATCATATAATCTTCAATTAGAAAAAAAAATTACGGCACAGACTCGTCAAGCACTTTTATCTGCGGAGATCAGCACTCTTCTCGTTCAAAAAGAGAGTTTACGTAACTTACTGCACCATTGCGTGGAAGCGATTGTAAAACACCTTGATTCTGCTTTTGCAAGAATATGGATATTTGACGAAGAAAAACAGAGACTTGAACTTGTGGCAAGCGCAGGGATGTACGAACATCTCAATGGAGACCACCAGTTCATAAAAATTGGTCAATTGAAAATTGGTCAAATTGCACAGAAAAAAGAACCCCATCTCACAAATCAGGTAATTGGTGATCCTCAAATCAATAATCAAGAGTGGGCTAAAAAAGAGGGAATGATAGCTTTTGCTGGGCATCCCTTAGTTGTCGATGATAAGCTTGTGGGAGTCTTAGGGATGTTCTCTCAAAAAAAACTTCCCAAATCAGTTTTGAAAATATTTACTTCAATTTCAGACAAAATTGCTCTGGGAATTGAGAGAAAGAAATCAGAGAATAAGGCCCATTTTCTGACTTTTTATGACAGCCTAACAGAATTACCTAATAGAGAATTCTTCTATGAAATTATAAAAAAAAGCATCCAATATGCATCCAGACATAAGCAAAAATTCGCTCTCGCGTTTGTTGATTTAGATGATTTCAACAAAATAAATAAAACGTTAGGGCACCGCATCGGTGATCGCTGTCTAAAAATTGTTGCGTCAAGGCTATCTAACGTATTGCGTGAAAGTGATTGTGTTGCAAGGGGAATTTCCGAAGAGGGTAATATAATACGGATGGGCGGAGACCATTTCATTATACTGCTAAACGATATCAGCAACATCCTCAACATTAGCCAAGTCTCGAACCGAATTTTAAAAGAGTTATCCAAGGGATGTGAGCTTGAGGGGCACAGGGTGTATTTAACAGCCAGCATCGGAATTGCTGTCTATCCTGATAACGGCAAGAATGTGGATGACCTTTTTAAGAATTCGGAAGCAGCATTGGATTATGTTAAAAAAGAAGGAAAGAATGATTTTAGGTTTTATTCCAAGCCGATGAACAAAACTGCATTGGAACTATTGGACTTCGAAGCAGATCTTCGAAGCGCAGTAAAACAGCAGGATTTTATTCTCCATTACCAACCCAAAATTGATTTAAACAAGAATCAAGTCGTTGGTATGGAAGCACTTATCCGCTGGCAGAAGTCAAATGGAGAGATTATTCCGCCGAATAAATTTATTCCTTTAGCCGAAACAAACGACCTTATTATCGATATCGGTAATTTCGTTTTAAAATCGGCCTGTGAGCAAAATAAAAAATGGCAGGATGCTGGTATGGATACGCTGGAAGTGGCTGTAAATATATCAGCTCGACAATTTGGAAAAGAAACTTTTGTGAAAAATGTTCTAACACACATCGAAAGTAGCGGTCTCGATCCAGGATGCCTTGAGCTGGAAATAACTGAAACGACAATAATGCAGAATCCAGACAAAGCTATAGAAAATCTAACTGAACTCAGAAAGAGTGGGATTAAAATATCATTGGACGATTTCGGTACAGGGTATTCTTCTCTTGCATATCTTCAAAAACTGCCCCTTGATGTATTGAAAATCGATATTTCGTTCATCAAGAATGTGCTGACCAACCCACATGACGCGGCAATCGTAAAAACAATTATTGCCATGGCGCATAATTTAAACTTGCAAGTTATCGCTGAAGGCGTCGAAGAAAAACCTCAGCTTACTTTTTTAAAAAAACATGGATGCAATATAATTCAAGGTTATGTATTTAGCCCACCTGTTTCTGCTGAGATGTTCCCGCATTTGCTGAGCACAATTTGAAATGGGAGTAGGGATGTTGCTATCAGCCAAAAGGAATTGGCGAATATGAGTTCTGTATTAAAAAAGAAGTATTTGTTTCTGATTTTAATCTTAGTTTTAGCCCCCGTGGCAAGAGAACTGTCATTCGGTTTACTTGCTCATGATCACGCCCCTTTCGGGACCGTACACGATCTGATCCATACGACAGCGGAAATGGGATTCATGCTATTGACCAGCTTATTTATAGTGGTAATAGATTTTCGGTTATTTCGAGAAAAAATAATAAATAAACAGCTCAATCATTTAGTAGAGGAAAAAACTCAGGAAATAGTATGTACCCAAAAAGCTTCCATTGAAGCGCTTGCCTCGTTAGCAGAGTATCGTGATACAGATACTGGGCAACATTTGGAACGTATCCAAAATTATGTCCATCTGATTGTTCGTGGACTACTTGAAAAGTCACCCTACAAAAAGCATTTGGAAAACATCATCGGATTTATTGATGATGTAACGCTTGCTTCCATCCTCCACGATATAGGCAAGGTTGCTATCCCAGATCACATTTTATTTAAACCAGGGAAGTTGAATGACGAAGAGTTTGAAATTATAAAACAGCATGCTATAGCTGGAGGGAAGATTCTTGAGGCGGCTAATAAAAAAATAAAGAAGAATACAAACATGATCAGCTACCTGGATTACGCTCAAGATATAGCAAATTATCATCATGAGAAATGGGATGGAACTGGATACCCTGAAGGGTTATTCCAAGAAGAGACTCCTATAGTTGCCCGAATCGTGGCATTATGTGACGTTTATGACGCTGTGACCACAGACCGAGTATACAAAAAAGCGTGGAGCCACGAAAAGGCCAGAGATGTGATTCTTAAAAATCGAGGACAACATTTTGATCCCGTGATTACTGATGTATTCGAGAGATTGGAAGGTACTTTCAACCGAACTCGAATTATGTATCAGAAATAAGGGCGGATATCATACATTTTCGAATAATATCCTCACCCTGATATCTCGGCTATGCGGATGGAATCAACTACTATACAGGTCAAATTCTTGGAGGTTAATAAAAAACGAATGACTGATAAAAATATCCCCTTCCAAACAATAGACTGGTCAAAAATACCAAAAACTGAACACAAAGGAGAGACCGGTATTGCTTATTGGCAAACCCTTCAATTTGATGGTCTTCGAATAAGAATGGTCGAATATTCTGCTGGTTATGTCGCTGACCACTGGTGTCAAAAAGGTCATATCGTTCATTGTCTTGAAGGTGAAGTTATAAATGAACAAGAAGATGGAAACAGTTCAATTTTAGCTCCAGGCATGTCGTACGTTGTGTCAGACAATTTAAGCTCTCATCGTTCAGTAACTCAAAAGGGTGTAAAGTTAATGATAATCGACGGGGACTTTTTAAAATTGAAAAAATGAAAAAATGAAAACAACTTAAGACAAGTCGTTTAAAACGTGGCCCTCTGGTCATTCGGACGCGCTGATGCATGCCGTTTAACTTGATGTTAAAAAAGTCTGGTTATTGTATCACCTCTCCCTTCCGAGGAATCAGGAGTATAGAACAATCTCCTCTCCAGGAATTTGATGTGTAGTCTCAAGATTTTTAAAATTTCTGGGGCTACGTGCTACTTTATGTCCTCCAAGGGATTATTTTTATAAAAACAAAAAAAGTTGCATTTTCTAAGGGTTTCCCTGATTGACACGTGAAATCATCCTATTTTATTATTGCAGTAACAGGCGCGTACTGCTCCGGTGCGCTTTCGGTAGCCAAGGCGGTGTTCTCGCTGCCGCCTTGGCCCTTCCTTTTGCAAAGTTCTGAAAATTATGATTACCAAAATTAAAAACTACCCCAAAGGACTGACGGCTTTTTTGACGGCTTTTGGGTCTCAAAAACGACTTTTAACGGCTCGAAAGGTGCGTAAAATAAGGTGGGATACGCTTAAAACCGGCCTTTCACGCCGGCGACAGGGGTTCGAATCCCCTTGGGGACGCCACTTGAGAGTTAAAGGCTTTCAGCGTTATTGCTGGGAGCCTTTTTTGCTTTGTGGGTATAATGGGGTCTTGGCCTTTTTTCAAAGCAACCTTTTATGGCGGCACTTCCCTGTTCCCGTCAATTCTTATTCAAAGGCCTTTTCCTGGCCGCCAAAAAAATGTCAATGCCTGTTTTTTGCCGCAGTTTGGGCTGGATCAAAGGCACATCACATCGGGGTTAATTCTTTACTCGGGAAATAAATGTTGTTACGCTTACACTGGTATTGCTTGTCAACTGTGGCGACTATCGTGAATTGCAACATTGAACGTCTAAAAGGAAGTACGCTTTTGAGATCATTCTGGGGAAAAAATCTGGTATTATTGGAAAAAAATCACCCTCAGTTACACAGGTTGGTTATTGAGACGAAGATAAAAGATATTGGTGAGGTCGTTCCTACGCCTTCTGGGAAGCCAACCCTGAAGTTAAAAGATCCTGACACCCCATTTGTATACGATACAAAAGATCCGGTAGGGCAATTGAAGCGAACGCTACCCATGCTCACAAAGGACGAAAAATGGTATAAAACGGTTTGCATATTCACCGGAATGGGGCTTGGATATGTCCAGCAGGTCATCTTGGAAATGCTCCCTACGATATTCAGGATGATAATTATAGAACCCAGTATTGATCTGTTCATACTGGCAATGCGACACGTGGATTTATCGCCATTGCTCTCAGCGGACAAAGTGCACATTCTGGCAGGAGATATCAATTGGGAGGAATTCGACGCTATCATTAATGATAAGTCATTTGAAACCAGTTTTTATTTAAGTGATATGACACCATTGTTTGAATGGCGGCCGGAATTGTATTCTGGTGCGAAAAACAAGGCTGTTGCCTATGCCACAAGATCAGTCTCTTCAATGGGTGTCCTGAGTCATTTCGGGGAGAGGCTTTTTAAAAACAGACTGGCCAATTTAACGCAACTTAAAGATGCTAACCTTCTGGATGACCTTTCTGGTGCCTTTAAGGGAAAGCCTGCAGTGGTTGTGTCGGCGGGGCCTTCGCTTGGGCAGTCCATACCTGTAATTAAATCGATTCGGGAAAAAGTGTTGATGATTGCTGTGGACTCCGCAGTGATCCCCCTTTTGACCCGTGGAATTGTTCCCGATCTGGTTGCTACCCTGGATTTCAGGAATTTGAATTCTGAAAAACTGTCCCCGGATCTTTTGGGGGATGCGAAATTTTCCCTGGTGGCCAATATTTCATCTTCGGTGCTAACTGCAAAACGCCTCGACCTGAACCATTTATTTTTCAGTTTTCAGGAGAACGATACCCAGGCATGGCTGATGGATACGTTAGGGGTGAAAAACAAAATCACTCCCGTAAATACGGTGGCATCAATGGCGTTGAATGTGGCCCAGATGACCGGAGCCGATCCGATTGTTTTGGTCGGGTATGATTTTGCCTTGACTTCTAAAGATACCGATCATGCGAAAGGCGCTGTTTTTTCATGGCAATGGAACAAGCAGAAAAAATATCTGGAGGTTCCCGGTACAGATGGTAGGCCTGTAAGAACACTTCATTTTTTATTGGACTTTAAGTATGAGGCTGAACGCATCATTAAACAATCCCCAAGGACGTACATAAACGCAACGGCTGCCGGGGCGCATATCGACGGTACGGTTGTGACGGCTTTGGATCGGGTCGCTGAGACGTTATCCTCTTCTGCTGTTGATGCAAAGGGTATACTTGAGCGCTGTGCAGGTCTTACTGCCGGCAAGTATATTCCGGCATTGGCCGATGCCGCGTGTGAACAGCTTCGGATTGTCGATAAAACCCTGAAGCTTGCTAAATCCATTGCAGCGCAGAATGAGAGGGTTAAAAGTTTTGTAAAGAAAAACAGAAACAAGCAAGGAAAAATCTCTCACATATCAAAAGTTCCGAAACCTGTTCAGGCGGCAAGAATGAAACGGGAACAATTGTATAAGAGGTTTGAACCGTATATCCCTGTGGAGGAAGTGGCGGCAAAACATATCGAAGAAGCCAGTCTCATACATAAAACAAGACAGGTGAATACAGTATTTGGGCAGATCGAAAAGGAAACAGAGGTGATGGGGCTTGCCATGGAGGGGCATATCAGAGGGCTTCATGCCTTTAAGCGGCATCTTGGTGACCTCATTGCCTATTGGGAAAAAGAGGCGCGTATCATGGATCGAATACGGAAAAAAATTGTAAACCCAAAAGAAGTTACAGCGTTGGCCGAACTTTATCTTAAAAATCAGGACGCCGTTAAAGCCAAAGGCCTGCTGGAAGATTGGGACACAGATTCCTGTGATTTATTGCTTGGTGAGTGTCATGCTGCCCTGCTGGATTTTGATGCTGCATTCACATGCTGGCAAAGGGCGGGGGAGGCATCTGATAGGCAAAAAAAGATAGCCGATAAAAAATGCGAACAAATTGGAGACTACTGGATTGAAAGAGGGCTCTCTGAAAAAATAATTCTAAACACAAGTTTAATAAGGTGGATCCGGCTGTGCAGTGGACTGGGGTGTTTTCAACGGCAGATAAACGAGGTATGGCCTGTATCTGAAAAACGAATTAAAAACTTTATAAATTCAGAACAATTGGGAAATGCCATGGCCCTGCTGTCCGTTTGGGAATCCACAAAAAAGGGCACCACTGAGTGGGATGAATTAAATTGGTTGATCGCTTCAAAAGAAAATGGGCAAGTTTCATAGTCAGGCCGATGTTCTCGTGATCGGTGCCGGGCTCGCCGGATTCAGGGCTGCTTTTGCTGCAAAACAAACAAATCCGGCGGCAGAGGTGGTTATCGTCTGTCCGACCAAAGCCCCCCAGGGCTCTTCATTTATGAACGTCCACAACCAGTTGGGGATCCAGGTGTGCCGGAACGACAATGAAAGACGCCGTTTTATCGAAGATGCCATCGCCATTGCACCGCCCGGGGATATCGACACCGGACTTGTCGGAATTCTGGCGGAAGAGAGTGCGACTGCCTTTGAGGACATCATGGTCTGGGGCCCACGTCTTCAGACAGACTCCGGCGGTGAATACCTCAGAGTTCCGGGATGTTTTTCCCAACAGCCAAGAGCATATATTTTGAGGGATATCCACAGTTTTTTTTATCGGGTTCTGGGGTATGTCGAGAACCACGGTGTCAGAATAGAAAACGGATGGATGGCTGAGAGAATTTTAACGAAGGTCATATCCGGCCGGTTTAAGGCTGCCGGTGCAATGCTCCGTCAGGTAAGTAGCAAAAAAAGTAGGCGAAAAATATCAGCACGGGCTGTTGTTCTTGCCTGCGGCGGGGAGACCGCACGATTCAGCACAACCCTTGCCGGCAGCGGGGAGGGCGCTCTTTATATTCACGATTGGTGCAGGGCCAACGGTGTTGAATATGTCAATGATTCATACACCCAGTATGTGTGGTGCCGGGCGGACGATTTCGGTCACTGGCATATCAAAAGGCTGGCTGATAAAGGGGCCGGCTTCCGGGATTCAAACGCGGCGTTTAGTACCGTACCAAATGATTTGATGTCGTTGTTTAAATCAAGGGCAACACATGCGCCTGTTGCCCACGCTTTACCGGACAGGGCAATTGATGATCTTCTGATCAAACAGGTTGACCCCAATGGTATTGTAAATGTTTTTCACCCGGACACTGGCTGGGAAAAGGTTGTTCTGGCAGCCCAGGTATCCAGCGGGGGGATACGCATAGATGAAAACGGGCGCACAACTATGCCGGGGCTTCTGGCCTGCGGGGAGTGTGCAGGGGGGATGCACGGGGCCAATCGGATGGGCGGCGCCATGGTATTGGCAGGCCAGGTGTTCGGGAAACGAGCCGGACAAACAGCGGCGTCTTTTGTGGCGGTGGGAGACGAATGCAACGATAAATTCGATTTTCATTAAAGTCATCGTCCATTAGGTTCGATAGGTCATTTCATATCATGGATTCATTTGACACGGGTAAATGAATCGTTTATTGTTTAGTCATTGAATAATCAATGTGAGATGAATTATGGTCGCCCCATATCAGTCTGAATTTGTTACTCCAAGTAAGCGCTATCGCCGTTTCTCTCTGTTGTTGAGCATCAAGAAAGACCCTCACATTACCCAGAAGCAGCTTGGACAAGAGACATGTCTGAGCAGTGCAATGGTCAATAATTATATAAAAGAGCTGTCACGGGAAGGACTGCTAGAGGTTTCGGGCAAGTCAAACCGGTCCATGGCCTATCATTTGACCAGTGCAGGACAGGCCTTCATGGCGCAGGATTTTCTTTGTTTCTCCGCCGAGATTGTTCAGTTTTATGCATCGGTTCGCCGTGAAATTGTGGCGTTGCTTGAAGACTGCTACGACGACGGTATTCGGACAATTGTCCTCTATGGTGCTTCGGATACGGCCGAGGTGGTCTATTCGGCAGTCCAGAAAACAGAGCTTGTGGTGACGGGGGTCGTGGACAATGATCATGAAAAAATCGGGATGCTGTTTTTCGGATCAGTGATTCAATCCCCCGATAAAATAAACAAGATCCGTCCGGACGCATTGATTGTGACATCCTTTGCCCGACAAAATGAAATCCTTGATACGCTAAAGGGGCGTGTGGATGAGAATATCCAAATTAAGGTGATCGCCAGGATATGAAAGTACTGATAACAGGTATCACCGGCATGACCGGCAGCCATCTGGCAGAGTATCTTTTGACAAAGCCGGAGGTCTCTGTTTGCGGCACTCTGCGATGGCGGGACAGTTTGAAATACCTTGCAGGTTTTGAGGATAAACTGAGTCTATATGACTGCAACCTGCGAGATGCATACGGCGTGGCCAATGTCATCCGGGAAATCCAGCCGGATCAGATCTATCACCTTGCCGCGGAAACCTGTGTGGCCACCAGTTGGAAAAATCCGGATCAGACAATCAATAATAATATCTCCTGCCAGCTTAATATTTTTGAAGCGGCTCGACAGTTCTGCCCCCACACCCGAATACTTGTCACCGGAAGTTCAGAAAGTTACGGACTGGTGTCTCCCGAGGATCTGCCGGTGACAGAAAATACCGGTTTCAAACCCCTAAGCCCTTACGGCGTCAGCAAGGTAAGTCAGGATGTCTTGGCTTATCAGTATTACAAAAGTTACAACATGGATATTGTCAGGGTCAGAGTGTTCAACCTGACAGGGCCAAGGCAGAGCCCAAAGTTCGCCCTGGCCAGCTTTGCAAGGCAGCTGGCGCTGATCGCATCGGGCAAGGCCCCGCCGGTGCTTCAGGTGGGCAATCTGGATGCATATCGAGACTTTACCGATTTTCGGGATGTGGTAAAAGCTTATTGGCAGGCACTGGGGCACTGCCTCCCGGGAGAGGCGTATAATGTGGGCTCAGGGAAATCCAGGCAATTGAGTGCTGCCCTTGATCAGCTTATTGAGCTTTCCGGACTGAATGTGAGGATCAAAAGAAACCCGGATCGGATGCGGCCTTCGGATATTCCCCATATGGTGTCGGATATTACCAAATTCAAAGGTGCAACAGGGTGGGCTCCCGGGATTCCTTTTCAACAGACATTAAAAGACCTTTTAAACTATTGGCGGAATGTTGTGGAGGTTTCTGAGTGAAGTCTGAAATGATACGAATCAATGACCGAGTGATCGGCGAAGGCCACCCCACCTATATTATTGCCGAAATAGGGATCAACCATAACGGTGATCCTAAATTGGCTGAAGAATTGATTGACGAGGCCGGCGCTGCGGGCGCCGATGCCGTCAAGTTCCAGAAACGGTGCCTCTCCGCACTTTATCCCGATGACTTGCTTTCGTATCCAGAGAAGTATGAGCAGCATTTTCAGTACATGATCCCCTTGTTGAAACAGGTGGAACTTGAAGACGAAGAACTGCTGAGGCTTAAGAATTATTCAGTTGAAAAAGGTCTCGATTTTATATGCACGCCTTTTGACAAAATCAGTGCGGATGCCATCGAGAAAATCGGGGTAGATGCCTATAAAATCGCTTCTGCGGATTTGAACAATAACGATCTTCTGGAACATGTGGTTGATAAAGGTCAACCCATGATCGTCTCAACCGGAATGTCATACCGGGATGAGATCAAACAGACCGTCAGTTTTCTTAAAAGCAAGGTCGCGGAATTCGCTCTGCTCCACTGTAGAAGTGCTTATCCGGTATGGCCTCGGGAAGTCAACCTCCGTATGATCAATTGGCTTAAGCAGTACGGGGTGCCGGTGGGGTATTCCGGTCACGACATCGGTATTGTGATTCCCCTTGTGGCAGCCTCCATGGGTGCCGTTATTATCGAGAAACACATTACGCTGGATAAGAAGATGGAAGGCCCGGATCACAAGATCAGCCTTGAACCTTTTGAATTCAAACGGATGGTCAGAGATATCAGGATCGCTGACCTGGCAATGGCTAAAGAGGATCGCTTTCTCCTCCGGGGTGAGGTGCTGAACCGGGAGGTTTTTGGTAAAAGCATCACTGCAGGAAGGTTCATTCCAAAAGGCACAATTGTGGAAAAAGAGATGCTTCAGGTCACCGGGCCGGGCAAAGGGCTCGCTCCTTCCGCCATGGATCGTTTAATTGGGAGACAATTGGGGCGCGATGTGAAAGAAGGGGGGCTGTTTTTAGAACAGGATCTGGAGGAACCCAACGGTGGCCCGGGTGACGTCGGAAATGGATTTAAAAGCAAATGGGGTCTGATTGCCAGATTCTCAGACTTCCATAAAATGATCCGTTTTAATCCGGAAGTCATTGAGATTCATCTGGCTGAAAAAGATCTTGAGCAGGAATTCTCGCTTGACCGGATTTACTCCCAGGAGCTTGTTGTCCATGCCGCAGAATATATGGACGGTAAGCTCATGGACCTGTGCAGCGCTGACGAGGGCATTCGAAAAGCATCCGTCGCCCTTGTGAACAATACCACGTCCTTGGCATCTGAACTAAAAAAATATTTCAAGGGAACACCAAAGGTGGTGGCCCACCCGGGGGCGATGAGCTTAAATGCCAAACTGGATAGAAATAGGCTGAAATCCCAGCTTTTGCGGTCGTTAGAAAAAATTGATACCTGCGGTACAGATTTGCTTTTTGAGAACCTTCCTCCTTATCCCTGGTATTTCGGAGGGGCATGGAAGGGAAATTATTTCATGGATGCGGATGAGATAGCGGAATTTTGCAGGGAAACCGGAGTGAATATCGTGTTCGACCTGTCCCATGCCGCCCTGTACTGCAATGCCAAGGAGAAAGATCTTGGTGATTTCATCCGAACGGTCTATCCCCATATAAGGCATATTCACATGGGAGATGCCTATGGGGTGGACGGTGAGGGGATTCAGATCCATGAGGGTGATATTAATTTTGACCGGATTATGCCCCTGCTCTCAGATTATAAGAACTCCTGGGTCCCTGAGGTCTGGCAGGGGCATTTGTTCAACGGAGAGGGCTTTTTTACAGCCATAAAGAGATTGGGCCGATACAATTTATAGTAGGTGACCCCGCACTATTTATAAAGTGAGTGAACGATAGTAGGCTTGAGGTACACGAAGTGTAACTGAGAGGGCGGAGCTATGCAGATCCTGATGATTGCTGACAATGACCCGGCCGGTATGGGTATTGCGTTTGCAAATGCCATTAACCGATATTCAGATCATTCCTGCAGGTTAATCACAACTCAGGAAAGATACGGGATTGATTTTGAAAGTGATATTCATATTCCCGATATCGAGGAGGATGATTTCGGCGAGGTGGAACAGCTTTTAAAAGATTCGGATATTTTTCATTTCCACATGCTTAAGGATGAAAACTCTCACCTGGGACCTCTAGTCATCCGTGACTTTATAAAAGGGAAAATAATATTTCACCATCATCACGGTCACCCCGACTATCTGATCAATGCAGGCCGGTTTAATGAAAACTACAGAAAATTGAAGCGCCGGGTCATCGTCAGTACACCGGATCTGTTAAAGGTGGCTGAGAATTCAACCTGGGTTCCCAATATTGTTCCTGTTTTTGATGTACAGTTTATGCCAAGATTTGAAAATACATTGGATGACAAGGCCATCCGCATCTGTCAGTCTCCCACAAGAAAGTTTCACAAGCATACAGATGTGTTTAAGTCTGTTATGACAGAGCTTGAATCCCGCTACCCGAAACTTGAAACACTTATCATTGAAAAAACCCCTTACTTTGAGTGTTTAAAGATCAAACGGACCTGCAATATCATTTTTGATCACATGCGAGGATGGTTTGGCATCGCATCACTGGAATCTCTATGCCACGGGAAACCAGTCATTGCCGGGCTTGACGATTGGAATGTTGACTGTATTAAGCGGTTTACAGGGGCTGAAAAATTACCCTGGGTTATTGCAAGGGATAAAGCAGAGCTTTCCCGGTCGCTGGAGATGCTGATTAAGGATAAAGAGTTGAGACAGGCCACAGGTGAGTACAGTCGGGCGTTCATGGAAAAACACTGGACGGAACAAAAGGCCCTGTCTGTTTTAATTAATCAGTATGAGCAGCTGTAAACCAATGACGGGAAAAAACGAAAAACCATTGGTCATTGCCGTTATCCCGGCCCGGGGGGGGTCAAAAGGCGTTCCCAGGAAGAATGTTAAAGATCTATGCGGCAAGCCGTTAATTGCCTACACCATTGAAGTGGCCAAAGCGGTGCCGTCTATTGACCATGTCGTTGTTTCAACCGAAGATGAAGAGATTGCCGAAGTTGCGAAAACTTTTGGTGCCTTTGTGCCGTTTTTAAGACCCAGATCCCTTGCACAGGACAATTCCAGCCTGAGTGATGTCCTGGATCATATGCATTATGGCTTAAAAGATATAATAAAGTTTACACCCCAATATGTATTGATCTCTATGTTTGTTACCAGTCCGTTTAGAAATTCTCAAACTATCCATAGGCTGGTTGAAAAGTCAATGCTCGGGTTCCATGTGAAAACTGCAAAAAAAATTTGCAAGACAGATTGGTTTTATTCCATGCAAGGCGAGGGAAATATGCTTTCTGATCTCAAAGGAAGAGGTGATGAGGCTGAAACGTTTTTTAAAAACTATGGAAATTTTTTGTCCTGCCCCTGGAACTACCCTCACCCCCCACGGGTGTACCATCATGTGCTTGATAATCCCATCGAACTGATTGATATCGATAATTTCAGGGATTTCTACCTTGCCGAAGAGGTGATACGTAACCGCATGTATGATTTCGGGGAGCCTGCCCAATGAAAATTATTGTTCCATTCTGCAGGATGTCTCCCAATGATTTTTTATATGACCCTAAAGCGAGCGTTTTTATAGAAAAATTATTCTCTGAACTGGGGCGCCTGAATTTTGATGCTGAGGTAACGATATTTGCAGATGACTATTTTTCAAAAATGTTTCAGGATCTGCGTTTGAATGATTTTCGCCTATGCAAGGTTGCATTTGGAGATCAAGGATTTAGGTCTGCCGGGCCTGAAGCTGTTATCGCTAATCCGGTATTTTTAAATGTATCCTCCCCAGACTCGGATCTGGTGATACTCTCTCCCAGAAACCCCGCGTTGCCTGCTGACCGATTGGGGGCTGCCATTGAAACATATAAAAAAAAAAGGACAGGAATGCTCGCCAGTGTGGTGGCATCTTCAGATCACCCGTGTCAATTGTTTTCATTGACTGAATCGCAGCATGGGAACGTATATTTTTCGGAAACAGAAGATACTTTTTTTGAAAAACCCTTTGCTGATAATCCTGAGTTGTGGGTATTGGGAGAAGACTATTGTCCAGCTATAAATCAGATTTCCGGGAAACCCATTTTAGGGCGACAGGATTTTCCGCCGGTTTTTGAAACAGACGGTTCTTTTATAATGGTTCACTCAAGTATTCTCAGGAATGCCTGCCAATCGTCTATATTACCTGACGTATACGGGTTTGTTATTGATGGTGATCAATCCATCCATATTTATACCAGGTTAGATTATTTGAAGTACAAGGCTGCCATTCGGGCAGGCAAACAATCCGGAAATTGGGCTGCTGACAAATAATGATAGCAACGGGAGCAGATATGAATCAGAACGACGGTTTTTCAGTAAATCATAGACATAAAGAGCCTGAAGAGCAGATCAACGGCACATGTTGCTATATCTCTGTTGTCGTCCCCGTATATAATGAAAAGGACAACATTGGAGAACTCTACTCCCGGATCCATGATTCGCTTGAACAGCTTGGCAAGACTTGGGAAATTATTTTTATTGATGACGGAAGTAATGATGGCTCCTGTGCCGAAATGGAACAGATTGCAACTGAAAATCTCCATGTCCGATTGATCGTTTTCAGGCGGAATTACGGCCAGACCGCCGCCCTTGCCGCCGGGTTCAAATATGCAAAGGGGGAAGTTATCATCCCCATGGACGCTGATCTTCAAAATGATCCGGCAGACATCCCTTTGCTTCTTGAAAGAATTGAAAATGGTGCCGACGTGGTCAGCGGGTGGCGGAAAAACAGAAAAGAGGATGTCTTAAAAAGACGAATTCCCTCCATGGTCGCCAACAGAATCATAAATTACTTAATTTCGGGAACAGGGGTGTATCTCCATGATTATGGCTGTACCCTCAAGGCCTACAGGAAAGGCGTACTCCGTAATATCAAACTTTACGGAGAGATGCACAGGTTTATCCCGGCTTTTGCCGCCTGGTTAGGGGTGTGGGTCGAAGAGGTGGAAGTCAGGCATCACAAAAGAACCAGCGGCCATTCCAAATATGGCTTGTCCCGGATTTCAAACGTATTGTTTGATTTTATTATTGTCAGATTTTTTGCGGATTACATGACAAAGCCCATACAATTTTTCGGTAAGATTGCAATGTTCAGTACGTCTGCCGGGATGCTGCTTTCCGTACTGCTTGCCGCAGGAAAATTTATCCTGGGATGGGATATCGGTATCAACTCGTTCTTATTAATCTTCCTATTTACTGTTATTCTGGGCGTTCAATGCGTCACCATAGGATTGCTTGGCGAGATTCATATCCGAAACTATTTTGAAATTCTGGACAAGGATCCCTACGTTATCCGCAACATTGTTGAGAAAAAGGTACCGCAGGGATGACTGTATATGCGGGCACCTTCCCGGACCGGATAACTATCGAGTTTTCACTGTCATGTAACCTCCGGTGTTGTATGAGCCTCCGGAGGTTTTTAGATTCACCAAACCGGTTTATGTTAAAATCGCTGTTTACAAAAATTGTGGATGAAGTTTCAGGGTACCCTTTGTCTGCCATCGTTATTTTTTTTAGAGGCGAATCCCTGCTTGACCCTGGCTTTTTTTATGGTGGACTATCTGAAACAAAAGACCCGGGCCAAGCTACAGCTTGTGCAACCAAAGGATTGCTGATGACTCATGATATGGCTGGATATCTTCTGGAAAAGGGCATTGATTTTGTATCGTTCAGCCTGGATGCTTATACAAAGGAAACCTATGAGCAGATTCGAAGAGGCAGTGATTTTGATACGGTGATTGATAACGTACATCATTTTTTAAGCCCCAACAATTCCGGCCAGTACCCAAGATGTGAAGTCCATGTATCAGCAACTAAAAATGAATTTAACCAGAATGAACTATCATTGTTTTCAGAGTATTGGAAAACCTATGTCGACAGGGTCCGGGTCTATCCCCAACATTCTGAAGACGGCGTTTTTGAAAAGCTTTCCAAAAAAGACGGGGTGACGGTTATACAGATAGGGCTAGAAGGAGGTCTTGTCAGAAATTGTTTAATGCTATGGTGATTTATTACAACGGGATGTTGCTCTGTGTAATCACGACTGGAAAAGGGCTGAAGGAAATTATATCGGAAATGTCAACTCTGAAATTATCAAATCCATATGGCAGAGCGACCCATATTGGGAAATACGTAAAGCCCACCTTTAGGGCGCTTGGGAAAATGAACCTGTCTGTTCCGGCTACGATCATTGGAAAAGCGGTAAAGAGACCTTCGTGGGGGAGAATTGATGCGGGGATGTGATTAATGTGCGGGATTTGTGGTTATACGCGTATTGCCAGATATACCCCTGACCATGTCATAGAGAACATGAAGGACAGGATTGCACACAGGGGGCCGGATGGTCACGGCACCTATTCCGATGCCAATATGGTATTGGGGCACCGGCGGCTGTCTGTGATTGATCTTGAGTCAGGCAAACAACCCATGCCTAATGAAACCGGCAGGTTAAGGCTGGTGGCAAACGGAGAGATTTATAACTATCAGGCATTGAAATTCGAACTTGAGTCAGAAGGGCATAGATTTGCAACCCGGTCAGACTCAGAAGTACTGTTGCATCTATATGAAAATTACCATGAGAAAATGCTTGAGAAAATTGAAGGGATGTATGCCTTTGCCATTTGGGACGCAGAACGGGAAACTTTGTTTCTTGCCAGGGACAGGTACGGACAAAAACCCCTGTACTATACCCTGATCAGCGGGCAAATTGTCTTTGCCTCGGAATTAAAAGCCATTCTTGAATATCCGGGGCTGGAAAAAAGAATAAACCCCCAGGCCCTGAGGCAATACCTTGCATATGAGTATGTGCCTGAACCCCTCTCTATTTTTGATAGTATTTTAAAACTGGAGGCCGGATGTTGTTTAACCTGGTATAGGGGGAATGTGAGTAAAAAACGGTACTGGGATTTCCCAGTTCGTACTCCCCGGTTCAAAGGGTCGCAGAAAGAGTGTTGCCGGGAGCTGCTCAGGCGACTTGAATCCAGTGTCAAAAAAAGACTCATGAGCGATGTGCCTTTAGGGATGTTTTTAAGCGGTGGCCTGGACTCCAGTCTGGTTACCGCTTTGGCATGCAAACAGGTGACGGATCGTAGAATAAGGACTTTTTCCATTGGATTTGAAGAAAAAAGTTTTGATGAGACAATCTATTCCAATCGTGTTGCAGGCTACCTGGGTACAGATCATGTCAGCGAGCATCTTACCGAGAATCAGATGGTTGATATTCTACCTCAAATCATAAAGCTGTATGATGAACCCTTTGCTGATGCTTCTGCCATTCCCACTTATTTTGTATCTCAGCTTGCCAAAAAAAAGGTCACAGTCGTGTTAAGCGGGGACGGCGGTGATGAACTCTTTGCAGGATATGATCCTTTTCCCGCCCATCAGATATCGAGGGTGTTTGAATGCCTGCCCCGTGGGATCAACGAAAAAATTTTCCGTAATATTGTCAGAGTGCTGACACCTTCAGACAGGAACATGAGTTTTGAGTTAAAGGTGAATAAATTTTTCAGATACTTATACTATTCTCCTGTGTTGAAAAATCAATTGTGGCTGGGAGGATTTGATCCTGACATGCAAAAAGAGTGTCTGGCCGATGGCGGTGAAGAGTGTGACAGTGTCTATGCCGGTCTTGAAGAACTGGTGGATAAGACCAAAGGGCTTCACCCTATCCAGACAGTTATCTATGCTTTCATCAAAACATATCTGAGAGACGGAATCCTCACCAAGGTAGACCGGGCCAGCATGGTCCACGGCCTGGAGGTGAGATCCCCTTTTCTGGATCACGACTTGAGCCACTTTGCCGCCTCTATTCCGGCATCATGGAAACTAAAAGGGCTAACGACCAAATACATACTCAAGAAATGTGCAGGGCCTTTGCTTCCCGGGGCCATCATACGCAGGAAAAAGAAGGGCTTTGGCATTCCAAAATCAAAATGGTTGAGGGGAATACTCAGGGATGATCTTGAGTCTGCGTTTTCCAGGCAACATGTTATTCGGCAGGGCTTATTTGATTTCAACTATATACAGACGTTGATAAAAGATCACATGAGCAGGCGTAGGGATAACCAGAAAGAGCTGTGGACAATTTTCATGTTCGATTTATGGTACCGGCAATATATGAATGGCTAAATCGGATTGGCAATTTAAAGTGGGGGCTTCATGATAAAAAACATTTTCATCATCGATCATCTGGGGCAGGGAGGCGCACAAAAAATGCTTTGGCATCTTGCCTCAAGCCTTGTCAAAGAGAAAGGATATGAGGTTGTCGTGATGTCCCTTCAAAAGAGAAATATCTACTCCGAGTGGTTTGAGAACGAGGGGATTAAGGTAATCCACTGTGATATTGAAATCGGGGGAAACCCCCTGAAAAAAATTACCTTCCTTAAAACTCTGGCGCTTTCAGGCAGGAAAATGGTTGCCGCTTATATCCGCTTGTTAAGACTGATTTACTGTTTTAAGCCGGATATCATTACCACGTTTTTGTTTGGTGCCGATTTCTTTGGTGCCGTTGCCGGTTTTATGACCAATACCAAAGTTGTCTGCGCGATACGGGCAACGAATATCTGGAAAAAGTGGTGGCATCAATTGGCCAGCAGGCTGACGTATCCCATGGTCAATTGTTTTACTGTGAATTCAACGCCTTCCCGCAGTTATCTCCATACCGTGGAAAAAGTTCCTAAATCTAAAATCCATTGTATTTTTAACGGTGTTGATCTGGCTATGAACGAAAAAGCAGATAGTCGGAATCATGTTCGTTCACTGCACGGTGTCCGGAACTCTGAGTTCTGGATCGTTGCTGCAGGCCGATTGGATGAGCAAAAGGGATTTGAAGATTTGATTAAAGCGGCTGCGATGCTGAAACAAAACGGAGTGAGTTTTATACTTTCCATTTTTGGAGACGGCAGCCTGCGGGGCCGGCTTGAAGATCTGATCAGTGCATTAAACCTGGAAACGATGGTCAGGCTCGAAGGATATGTGGACGGCCTGATACCTGTTTTTCGTTCTGCAGATCTGTTTGTTCTGTCTTCCATTTATGAAGGAATGCCCAACGTATTGCTTGAGGCAATGGCAACAGGTTTACCCGTTGTGGCAACCCGGGTTGACGGGGTCTGCGATATCATATCCCATGACCGTGAAGGGCTTGTTGTACCACCACAGCGACCTGATTATTTGTCCAGTTCAATTTATCGTTTGTACAAGAATGATTATGAAAGAAAAAAATTTTCAAAGAACGGGTATATGCGTTTGAGGGACGCATTTTCCATAGATACTATGTGCAATAACTACCATATTCTTTATGGATCTATTGTGAACTATGTATAAGGTACCCCCTGACCAAATCCTATCCGGCCCCCGGGATCGCACAAAGAATTCAGAAAACCCTTGAAAGCGGTTTCTGGACAGAGGGGCCTGTGGTCAGAGAACATTGAAGAATGTTTTCAATCCTATATCGGCTGTGACTATGCCGTTGCCGCCACATCCTGTACAACAGGTTTGGAAATGGCGCTACGCGCACTTGCCATGCATCGTGAAAATGCCTTTGGGCGTCGTTCCGGAGCTAACCCTAAACCAGAAAATAGCTCCAAGGCGTTTCATCAAAGTCTGGTTCGACCCATGCACCACGAACTGACACGATCAGATCAAGAACACGTGGTGAAGGAACTAACAGGAATAGTACAGGCGGGACATAAAAAGTCATGAATGAGTTGTTTATTTATCTGTTTTTTTTCGTCTTTTCCATGGCGCAAACCCACTTTTATAGGTTGCCGATGGGGTGTGATTGCGGGAATTTAAGGGCGCCTGGTTTTTTTTGGGCAAATGGCAAAATTTCGTATTCAGAGTTTGTAGCTAATTCCGGAAATCTAGGCAATAAAACAGCCGCATTTTATTTGATTTTTTTGTCATATAAAATATTTCGAAAGGTTCCGGAGATGGCCCCTTTTCTATTTTTTTCCATATATAATTTTATTTCTACTTCCACAATATTTTATTTTTTGAGTTTGGATTTACCACGGCAATCTGCGTTGGCCGGTGGTGTAACATATTTAATTTTAAGTACCTTTAGCAGGTTCTATATAAATTATGAATCAATAGAAAAATATGCCTTACTGCCCATATCCATTATCATTGGTGTATCAATAATAAAAAACCCATATTCAGGATTTATTGTGGGGGCAGTTGGCCCGCTACTTATATATTTTTTTAAACCTACATATTTTCTGGAATG
>MDTD01026399.1_pt1 | contig 21354 bp, 22 predicted proteins | sample 811221 | NCBI WGS metagenome assembly MDTD01 (sample SAMN05326646, study PRJNA326480) | marine metagenome | isolation source: seawater | place: Pacific Ocean: South West | collected 2011 | reverse complement strand
CGAGACCAGCTCCGGAGAGACCTCCACGCCGTAGAGCTCACGCACGTGGGCCTGGATCTCCCGGCGTGCAGCGCGATCACCTTGTCATCGAAGCCCGGCAGCCGACACCGGTACTTCTCGATCAGCTGTGGGTCGAACGGCCCCGCTGGTCTCGCGGAATCGACACCTCCATGGAGCCTGTGTCGGTGAGTACGCGCTTGCGGCTCTTACCGTTGCGGCGGTTGCCGGACGCCTGCTCCTCGTCCTGCTCGAGGTGCACATCCATCTCGGCGTTTAGCGCCCGGTAGCCATCGCCTTCTTGAGATCGTCGATTAGGCCGCCGTTGAGAAACGCTTTCTTCGGGTCCTCACCGCCTAGCAGCTCATCGAGCGGCTCGTCGGTGATCTTCTTCTTGCTCTTCGGTTCGTTCGCCATAGCTGTCCTCCCGTGGATATCTTATGGCTCACAAACACAAAGATCCTGACAGGCTCAGCAGACGCATCCAGGGGCCGTCAAAACGTCGAATCGGACCAGGTTCGCAGCACGGCTTCATCGTTCGGGTACAGCCTTCGCTTCATCCCGGAGCCCAGTGGGAGCCGCCTTCCCAAAAAGGGTTGCAGGTGAGCTTGGGAACGCTTGTCAAACCAGCCCTTTCAGCAGCCCGGTAGCCTTCACCCCTTGCTTCTGTCGTTAGGGCTAGGACAAACAGTTGAATCCGTTCAAGGGCTAATATCCGCCAGCGGGACAGACCGCGTAAGCTAATTGGATCACGGTGTGCAAGCCATCGACCGACCAGGAAGAAACGCAACTATCGGCGTGCACCAGATCCCGGGCATTCGCGACCACCCCCCGGTTGGCAGTGAAAGGGGGCTCGCACCGGGAAGAGCTTGCTGCCCGCCTCCGTCACCGCACGCGCTGCCGACGCTCGGGTACATCGCGATTTCCCAGGATTCGCTGAATTCGATCTGCGATTCTGGCGATGGAGGATCCGACGTCCTCATCTCCCTCTACCTCAATGCAGTTTGCAGGCAGGCACTTCCTGTAGCCCTCCCGCAGCAAATTGAGCTCAGCGACATGCTGTTCGGGGACCAGGTCTGCAGCTTCGACAAACACCGCGAGATCCGGCTCGCGTGTTACTGAGAGTATGCGTTCGATGAGTGTCATATCCACCCCGTGCGTAAAGGCCTTCGCGAAATCCGAATAGAAGTAATCCTCAAATATCACCACGCCTCCGATTCTAAGGAACATCTCGCGGGCGGTCCGGCATTTCCAAAACTCCGAATATCGTTGAGCAGACTCCAGATCACAAATCGTCTGCCTCGAACACGAGCGAGCGATCTCCGCGGACAACGATATCTCAGACCCCGCCGCTGGCGCGAATGACTGAACTCGAGCCGGTATCGACCGATTATCGAGGTAGGCACGGAGATGAGCCGCATATACAGATGCGCGGGCAGAGCTCACTCCACATATGGCTATGAGCATGATCGATCCTCAGACTGGTTGCCCGTTCGTCGCCCCCCGCTCACGTATCGCGAATCGAGCGTCGACGGGAAAGTGCATGAGCTGTCCATTCCGCCAAAGATCGAACATGTCCTTGTCGGCTGCGAATTCCATGGGCGGCCGACGTGAGTGTCGAGACAACCATCTAATGTCCACCATGTCGTCGCCAGGCCTGCAGGACTCGCTGTTGTCGCGGACCACCGCAAAGAGGACCACGACCAGAGCATGCTTGTCCGGCGAGTGATGATTTGAGCCGACATTCACGATGGATCGTATTTCCACATCAAGATTGGTCTCCTCCTTGACTTCTCGATGCGCGGCCGTGAGGAAGTCTTCCCGATAGTCGATATAACCGCAGGGAAAGCACCACGATACGGTCCCCTTACTTGCAGTGTGCCGGCGTGCCCCGACCAGGATCTTGCCAGGCTGGTCCTCGACGAGCACCGACACGCCCGGGAGCGGATTCAGGTACTGAGTGAAGCCGCACTTCACGCACCGGGTGATCGCTTCGCCGCCTACCATGTGCTCCAGGACGCTTCCGCATCTGGGGCAGAAAGAGAACTGGAATTCGGACCTATCGAAGCGCTTATCGTAGCTCCTGTATACCTGGCGCATGCCAATCCTCCTCGGGAAACAGAGCCCGAACACTCGCGAGGGCGAGCGACAAGCAGCATTCGACTGGCTCACGGCCGTCAATTAACATTGAGCAGCCCCAGCTACCGCCAGCTTGGAGCACCAGATACTCTTCTCTAACACGATTCAGCAGGTCGCGGTTCTCCTGAAACTCATAGATTGCACCACCGCGTTGATGTATGCGCTTCATTGCCAGATCGCCTGGTACATCAACGAGAATCGTCAAATCGGGGATCGGCACGATGCTGCAGAACTGGTCCCAATGCCCGGCGGCAGTCTCAACTCCGCGGGCGGAGCTGTATGCTTGCTCAGTCCACAAGTACCTGTCACAGACGCATGTAACCCCGTCCGTCAACGCCGGCTCGATCCACTCGACCGTGTTCCTCACCCGCTCGAACGCCAGGAGGGCAGACAGTACGGACAGATCGACCTTGGAGCCATGTTCGAGGAGCCGAGTGTATGCCTCAAAGAACGCACTGTCACTGCTCAAGGTCCTGACCACCTTTGCCGGCACACCATCGCTATTCAGAGCACGCACGAGGGCCTCAGCCAAAGTCGATTTACCGCAACCATCGATGCCACACACTGCGATGAGTCTTCCTGTCTGCATTAAACCAATTCCCGCCGGGCAACGAACAGATCCTCAAAGGTCTCCCGACGCCAGACGCTCCGAATGTTGCCATCATGCTCCACTACAACTACTGGTGGCTGGTATCCGTTGAAGGAGTTAGCCATAGAGACGCTGTACGCCCCAACCGCCCCCATCATGATCAGATCCCCAGTATTGGGGGCACCGCCCTCCAGGCTGGCATCGTAGGCGAGCACATCCCCGCGGTGACAGACGGGCCCGGCGAGAGCGAAACGCTCCCGAACGGCGTGATGATTTAAGCGGCGCTGCGTCAGTACCCGGATCGAGCGGAGCTCATTCGGTCCCATTGTCGGAAGATGGTTGACGCCTCCATCTAGAAATACCCAAGTCATGCCAGTATCACGACGGACACTCGTTACCTCTGCGACATAGACCATTGAATCCGCTACCAGAAACCTCCCAGGCTCGAGCACCAATTCCATATCGTCTGGGACGCGCTTCGCATGACCTGCCAGGGACTCAAAGTCGAAATCTTCCGCTTCATCAACAAGGAGCCTTAGAGCCTCCTTTCGACCCTCGTCGCTCAGTCGGTCGTAGCGATCCCTGCTGATTCGAGACAGCGAACGCGTTGCATAGCCTCCCCCGAGGTTCAGAATCCGGATGTCATGCCCATCATCGCTAAGATCATTGGCGAACTCGAGCAATCGGTCGATAGCCTTGGAGTAAGTGCCAACAGAACCTATCGGGGACCCGAGGTGGACGTGCAAGCCTTTGAGCCGCAATCGGTCACACGCGCCAACCTCGGCCGCAACGCGTCGGGCGTCACCGTTAGAAACTGTGCTGCCGAACTTGGCATGATGTCGCATCCAATCCGAATCGGCCTCCGCACCAAACGGATAGATATCGAGATTGACGCGCAATCCTACCGTAACATCCTCTTTCGAGTGGTCGCGGGCCAGCCTGTCCAGACGATGCGCTTCTTCGATGCCGTCGACATTGCAGCAATAGAACCCGCCCTCCAGGGCAAGCGCTAGATAGTCATTCGACTTCCCTGCTCCGTTGACAACTATCTGCTCGGGTCGAAATCCCATCTGATGGGCCAGATCGAGCTCGCTCTTGCAGACAACTTCAACTCCGCACCCAATGTTTCTTATATGAGAGCAGACCACAGGAAGGTGGTTCGTCTTCAGGGAGAAAAAGAGCTTCGGATGCCGCCCTGTGGGTGCAAACGCGTCCACGATCAGGGAATGATGACGTTCTACCTCCTCCAGCGACAGCAGGAAAAGTGGCGTACCCCACCGCTCGGCTGCGCCAAACAACACCCCCGCTTCCAGCTCGCCAATCACGGTGTCACCACAATATGATCCACTACGTCGACCGTGCCGATGGTCGCGCATACCAAGACGAGGCACCGTTCGCTAATCAGACTCACTGGTCTCAAAGTACGGTCGTTCACGACGCTGACAAGTGTTGGTCGCACGCATACCTTTCCATCGCCCAAACACTCAGTGACGTGAGCCTTAACCGCCTCAGCGGACCTTTCGCCCCCGTCGACTATTGCATTCACGCTACGGAGCGCTTCACCAACACGACCTGCCGCGGACCGTTGGTCAAACGTCAGCCTGGCGTTTCGAGTGGAGACCGCGAGCCCGTCAGGTTCGCGAACCGTCTTGACCCTCACGACTTCGACCGGGAAGTGCAGGTCCTCAATCATCCGTTCGAGAATCACGCATTGCTGGTAGTCCTTTTCTCCGAGGTACAGCCTGTCTGGAGAGACGATGTTTAGAAGCTTTGTCACTATCGTCATAACTCCGGAAAAGTGGCCTGACCTCAGTGCACCTTCCAGGCGACTCGTTAGATCTGGAATATCCAACTGGCAGGCTGGCCCGTCCGGATACATCTCCTCAACCGTCGGGACGAAAACACAATCCGCCCCGGACTCCTCGATCGCCGCTACGTCAGCGGACTCACTTCTGGGATACGAGTGGAAATCATCGATTGAGTCGAATTGAGAGGGATTGAGAAACAGGCTTGCAACCACCGTGTCACACTGGGACCGCGCGACTTCCAGACAGGCTCGGTGCCCGACGTGAACTCCACCCAGCGTAGGAAAGAATCCGATCGTCCCACCGCGACCTTCCGCACGCAGCGCTGAGAGAAAGTTCCTGACGTCGACGATCGTCCTACAGACTTGAATCGGCATGACACTCAACACCTGGCTGGCCGAATGTACAATTCCGGTCGGCTGTCGAGATATTCGTGGAAGGCGAACCGGTCACAGTGGTACAGTTGCTGGCGCACTCCGCCGAAGACGACGCGACTTTGTTGTGCACGCCTGAAGGGAGTTCTCTCTAACAGCTTCAGCGCGGCGCTATTTCTGCTTCGCGTCAAGGCGAAGACCTCCTGCACATCCAGATGCTCGAACCCGAATATCGCCGCCGCGCAAAAGGCCTCCAGCGCCACATCGAACTCGCGCGGCTCCTGGAAAAGAAGCATCGCTACGTGTACACCGTCGAATTCTTCGGCACGCTGCAACCCAGCTATTCCCAGGAACCTGACACTTTTACCGCAAAAAACGGACCACATCCCGTGCCCGAACTTCGACCAATGCATTGTGTACCGCTCGATGGCAGAAGCAACCTGTTCCCGCGACCGCGTTCCACCGGGGATGTGTCTCATCACTCGGCGATCGCCCTGAAGTCTAAGCAGGTTGCAAAAGTGACGATTCTGGATCGGTTCGAGGACCAGATGACGCGTGGCGAAGAGCGCCTCCGAAATGGTCACGACAACCCTAAGCCTATCGGTCCAGTAGAGCCGAGATCGATACTCCCGGGCTTCCCGGCCCGGACGGTTCGGTAAACTCGCGCAGCCAGGGCAAGATCCAGAACCCCGAGTCCAAACGGGGAAAAAATCGTCGGACGCTCCGGCACCAACTTGAGTGTGTCCGTTAGCAACTCGAACACGGTGCCGTCGATTGCAGATTCACCGTTGCGCGCAGTCAGGTCCAGCGACGTCCCATGGGATTCAGCCTGTTGTCTGTCATCCGTCACGTTGTTCGCCCGTACGATGACTTCCGGGGACAGATCGCGGAGCGACAGATGAAGCACCAGTTGGCCAGCATGGAACAATGCGGGATCAAAAACGTGCGGGCTCGGCGCTGTGGTGGCGAAAAGGACGACATCTGCGCCTCGAATGACCTCGGCGCAGCTGCCCGCCACCGTGACGTCGAGCCGGCAGTCGCGCATCTCGTCTCGAAAACACTCAGCGGCAGCCTGCGAACTGTCATACACGCTAATGCGCTCTGGCCCAACACCCATGCGTCCACGAAAGTCGGCGTAGGACCTAGCGATGCGACCAGCTCCGATCACCCCCAACCTACCAGACGAGCAAATCTCCAGGTCCTGTAGCTTCGACTGAACCAGATGAGCCGATGCCACGGTACGCAAGAGATTGATTTCTGCAGCATCCATGATGGCCAATGGCGAACCGGTTTGAGCATCATTAAGAATCACGAGGGCCTGGGCTCTGGGCCGACCGGTGCGCCGGTTATCCGGAAAGCTGGTGACCCATTTGACGCCGATTATCCGCCCAAGTTCGTCGTCGACACATGCGGGCAGCGCGATCGCACGGCTACCGTGCTGGTCGCCGAGCGTGAGAAAACTGCTGGTCGGACACCAGGACTCACCACTGCCGTGACTCAGATACGTCCACTCGACCGTCTCGAAAACCATAACGGCGTCACTGAGAACACGGTGAACTTCGGACGTTCCTATGGCGAGCACCGCTCGGCCTTCCGTCGAGGTGGAGCAACGAGCGGCGCGCCATAGGTGCGATCTACCCAGGATCGCGAGTAGATCGTTTCCAGGTATGCATCGCCAAAATCCGGACTGATCACGACGATAGTTGAGCCTGAAGGAATCTCCCGTTCCATGAGCCGGACGCCGGCCAGGACGGTCGCCGTCGACCCACCGATCAAGAGCCGGGTCTCTTCGAGAACCCGTGTTGCGACGTCGACCGTCATGCGTTCGTCGGGCTTAACCCAAACGTCGATCACAGCCGGATCGAAAATCGGAGGTCGAACGCTCGTGCCGAGCCCGGGAATGAAGCGCTCTCCAGCGGGACCGCCCGAGAGGATCGATCCCTCGGGCTCCACGGCAACGAGTCGTGTGCGGCATCTGTAACGCCGCTTGTACTCGGCGCAGCCCATCAGCGTTCCTGTCGAGCCCGCTCCGACGAACAGGAAATCCAAGTCCGGGAAGTGCTTCCATACCTCCGCCGCGGTGCCTTTAAGGTGCGCGAGCATGTTGCTCCTGCTGGCATACTGATTCGTCCAGACCAATCGGTCATCCGTACGAAGTAGGCGTTCGATGGTCCGAATCCGTGCTGCCAGGTAGCCACCATCGCCGTGTTGCTCGTGCACCATGACTATCGATGCGCCATAGACCCTCATCAATCGCAATGCGGTGCCCGAAACGTTCGGGTCCACGACACAGGTGAATTCGTAGCCGCGTTCGGCGCAGACGATACTGAGCGCAACGCCGAGGTTCCCCGAGCTCGATTCGATGATTCGAGTCACGCCTGGCGTGATCTTCCTTTGCCGCTCCAGATCCGCTATCAGCCTGACGGCTGTCTTAAACTTGATCGATTTGGCGGGATTGAGCCCTTCGAGCTTGAGAAACACTTGGCACCCGTCGAGGAATCCATTCAAGTCGAAGTAGGCGTCCGAGATGTTCATTTCTAGGACACTGGAAAAGACGGGCATTCCCTATCCCCCATTGAGATCCCGGCCGCAGTGGGTCCCTGATCACCCAAAGAGTACAGTTTGAGCTCTTGTCGCTCCGCGATCGCGCATAGGGGCATCGCCACGTCGATACCCGAGAACACTAGATCCTGGTGATACCGTGCACCAGCGATGTGCGCCGCGATGAGCGGTCCGTCTCCGCCGGTTACAAGTACTTTCGGATGGTCCCCCTCACGTTCTCTAAGCCAAGTGACAGCCCGATCGACCGCTCCAGATATGGCAAACAGCGCTCCTGCCGATACACAGCGCTCCAGGTGCAGTGCGGGCGCGCCGAATGAGGCCCGCGGCAGACTGCGAACGCCCGCAGTCTCCATGACAAGCGAGCGGGCCATGGCACGAAGACCGGGCAGCACGAGGCCTCCTGCGTGCAATCCGTTCTTCGTAACCAGATCGATGGTCGCGGCAGTGCCTACATCCACGATGCAACATGTCGAACCAGCCACCGCGAATCCGCCCAGCATAACCAGCCATCGGTCCGACCCCAAGTCCGCATACTCGGTCTCAACGCCGGCACATCTCCTCGAGACTATCGCGAATACAGGGTCCGGATGAGCGAACTTTCGCGCCCAATGACGCAGTGCATTCGCCATCCGGTCTCCGGCGACGTTGCTCACCCGAATGGCACCCACCGCATTGCCGCAGAAGGTGTTCAGCTCTTGACCGGGAAAGTTGCTGCCGTGCTCGACGACGCGATGCTGAACGCACCCTTCGCTGAAGGACAGTCTGGCCTTCAACCGTGAGTTTCCAATGTCCAAGTCTAGTATGCCGTGGGTTCCCACGTTCTAGCCTGTTTGCCGTAACATAAGTGTAAAGTTTACGTAACATTACAGCCAAATTCAACAGGGAGGGTTCCACAGAGGCACACGCTGATCGGGAGCGCGTCCGTAAAGCATCAGTGAGGTGCGGTAAAGGGGTTGTCGGCAACTCTTCGTTCCCGATCCCCGGAGAACTCTGTAGGAGATTCTATGTTGCCGGCAAGCCTCCAGGTTGAAGGCAGAGTAGTTCTTCAACAACAAGAAGGCGAGCCTGGCGAGCTTGCGGCAGATGATGACCAGGGCCTTGGAGACGCCGCGGCCCTGAAGACCCTGATAGGTCGGGGCGAAGTGCTGCCCGGCCTTGGTGGCGGCCATGGTGGCGGCCATGGCCGCATTGAACAGCAAGCGCCGGAACGCGGCACCTCATATAGCCATCTAAGCTATTCACTTTTAAGTAATTCTAAGATCAGGAGTTTCAGAGTTACCCCCGGAGTTACCCCCACACAGTCGGCGCCTCCAAAAGCGGTGTCGCGTGGTTGCTTGCGCCGTACAGAGCGGCCTGCTGGGGCTCGCCATCCTTCTGATCGGCAGCCTTGCCCCCGCCACGTCCGAGGCTGGCGGTCACGCGCATGCGGACGTACCGGCCGATCGACTCGAATTGCATCCGGTTCACGCAATCAGAAAGCACACCGCGAACCCTCTCCGACCTCGAGACGCCTTGGGCACCCGTCGGCTATTCTGTTGCGTTTGTGGCGGAGTCCTGTCCCATCGCGCTCGGCCGCTCGAACTGGCTGTTCGCCGGATCGCTGCGTGGCGGCCAGCGTGCTGCTGCCGTCATGAGCCTCATCCAGTCAGCGAAGCAGCGAAGCTCGTACCTGAAGGACGTTCTCAACCGCCTGCCGACGCAGCCGGCCGGCCGCATCGAGGAACTCCTGCCCCATCGCTGGTCGCCTCCCGTCGACGCCGTATAATCCATCATCGATCCGCCGGCAAGATGGATGCGCGGGACGCGTACCCAAATTCCTGTGGAACAAGCATCTAACGGTGTGGCTATCGTAGTCGCGTAGCGCCGCATGAAGTGTCAAAGCTGGCGTAGTCCATTTCGCTTGGGATCGCGCGCAAGGCCGTAGACGCACCGCGCATTGGCATTACGCACACGCTTCGGGGACATAGCTACCGAGCTAGACTCGACAATTCCTTGTCGGCCCCGAATAACTCCAACATCTTCAGGAGCAATTCCCGCGTCGCCGACGCATCGGCCTCGGCCGTGTGCCGCACCGCCTCATCTACCTCAATCCCAAAATGCTTAAACGCGCCGTCTGAACTCAACGCTGAGGACGGAACCAAGTTCATCAAGTGCAAAATGTAAAGGAGGGTGTGTGAGTCAATCGCTCTGTGCCCTAGGTTTGCCAGCTGATCCCGCCCCCCCCAAAAGGCCAACTGCCGCAGAAAAGCAATGTCGAATCCGACGTTGTGGCCGCAGGGCGTTACACGTTCCCCATCGTTCACATTCGCAAGGTAGCTTTCGATGACGTCGCATGCCGCATGAGGCTCTACGGCCAATCGATCCCATTCCGATGAGAACTTGGCGAAATTCGCCTTAGCAAGGTCGGCCCACTCGAGAACCGGGGGGCGAATGTGGACGACGAGAGATCGAATGCGTGGATCTAGAGGAACGAAAGCCACAGACAAGATCGAATGTCGGAACGGGTTCACCCCCGAAGTTTCGACGTCGACAACCACAATATCACTGTTTCGAGTCATCGCGCGGTCCAAATAGCAGGCTGTAGGCTTCAGTGATCACGGAATCACCAAACATCTTCCAATAATACATGTAGCTCGCTGAAAACCCCCAGACCACAACTAAGGAAAACACCAATATCGTCACGAGCAACAGCCACCGCGGTGACGTCACGGCAAACTGATTCGTCACAAGGACGACGATGATCGATATGATCGAGAGCCAGAATAGCAGTGCGGCAATTGCGGTGATCGATCTATGTAGCGTGTACTTGTTCTGATAGGTGGAGATTAGCGAGTACGATAAGTTATTTGAAAGATAGCTCTTTAGAACTGGATAACATTGGCGCCAAGTAAGCGGGTCGCCATTATGGCTTAGCTCTTTTACTACCGCACTCCGAAGAGGTTCGAGTTCTTCCGCGAAGTTTTTTGACGGCTTCGGAATCTGAAATTTCAACGCTAGAGCAATGCGTACCCTCGCGCTTGATTCCGCTGCAGAATTTGGGTCGCCGCCTCGAGAAATCCACAATGCAATGTGGCCTAGGAAGTAACTAGTCAGCGCCCCAGCCAGGCACCCAAACCAAAACCCGTAGGCGGATTCGAACGTGGCCTGGAGGTGCTCAACAAAGTCCTCTGCACTTGGAAGGGAATTAGCGCTCCATATCGTTGTTAAGTCGCCCAATGCGAACCACCACATGAACAGGGACGTGCCGAGAATCACCCCGGGAAGTAACACTCCAAAGAAGTCGTAACCAAGGTTGACAAACTTTCCCATCCACTCATTCATTCGAGGAATCCCTGTTCAATAGGCTTCATGACGAATGGTGGTGGTGCTTACTTGAGGCCTAGTAGGTACCTGCGCACTGCTACTCGAGTGAATCGACTCTCTTGCCCACCAACGGCGGGAGGCCAATCCAAATTGGCTCAATCTTCGTCGCACTAGCTCTCTCATCCCTTGAATAAGCTGATTTCCGCCCAGATCCCACATCCGCGAATTCGGTCTCCTTCAGTGTCGGTAACCTGAGCTTATTTAGAGTCACAGGTCCGTCGTTGAGGTCTCAGTCTCAGCTCCAATCGGCGATCTCCATTGCCCTCTGAATGTCATCTGATCCCGAAGGACGCCTGAACTGCCGAGGAAGGTAGTGGAGTAGCCAGTCCTTCAGGATCTTCCAGTGCTCGTCGGCACTATACGACAAGGAACCAATGCCGACTTCTGACTCGAGCAGCGACGCGCCATCAGCCGGAGAAATCGGGCGCTGAGCCAGCTCCGAAACGCGAACGACCACCGGCATGAGCTGAAGCGTCGCGGCCACGTCCTTCAGGAACGTTGTCCGGGTCAACCCTGGGGGAACACCCAAGCACTTCAGATCGCGTCTACCCGCCTCGACTGTCCAGCTTACAAGGTCATCAACGCCAATGTTGGAGTAGATCTGAAAGAGCAGCTCGGGACGTTTGCAGAGAGGAAGCCAATCACCGTCGGAGGCTTCCTCAGCAGCACCATATTCTTGCTCGCCGAAGGCGCCTAGCGCACCGGGTGCTTTCGGCATTGCTTCCGCAGCAGCCGCAATCTCATCTCTTAAGGATTCTGTAGCTTTGAACGCAGACGCGAACAAAGTGCGCTCGAATTCCATCAGCGCTGGTGTTTCTGCTCCAACTTCCACCAGAAGCTCAAGGTTGGGCGGAACCGTCCATCCAAGCGCTCTAAGAGTCAGGTTTGCCGAACCAACCAAACATCTGCCGTCGCATCGAAAGTACTTCGCGTGAAGCATCGGATGGACATAAAGCGTTGCCCCATCTCGAGCCTGGATCAAATCCAGTACCTCAAGGTCACAAACGCCTGCAGCGATATCCGCGGGGTGCCACCGCACAACACAGGCTATCCGCTCAACCTCATCGGGAATCGCCTCAAGAAGATTGCGGACCACCAATTTCTTGACGAATGGCGCAACGATCACAACTTCTTGTTGTGCCTGCTGATACAACTCAATTAGTTGATCGCCAACCTGTCGCAAGGTTCAACTTCCCTGCCCAATGAAACCTTTCGCCATCTTTCCCCACTCGTGACGGATGTCCCGGATCTTTTCTCGAGAAGGGAGATCCTCCTCTTCGTACCGTGCCCATGCGGCGAGCAGCAGTTTTAGAGTGTCAGAGGCGTTCTGGATCCGGCTAACGAGGTCGCTATCGGAAGCCTCCGTGACATCGGTCTCAAGCGCCCGAATCAGCTTTTCATAGGCCGGATGGCGGGAGTTGAACACGATTTCGATGATACCTCCCGGCCGAGGATCTACATTGAAGAAGGCCTGAGAGTCAGCTTCTGCCGCCACAAAGATGATCCTGCGCTGCCGCGTGGCAACGGCGCGACAGATTTCCCGTGCCACGTCCTCATCATAGTGCTTGTTCTTTGTTAGGTCCTCGTAGAGTTTCCTCTCTGCTTCCTCGTCGTATGTCTGCTGATCACCTTCAGTCTTGTAACCCTGTGCTGATCGCTCCTTCCACTTAGTCGATGCCGTATCCTCCACGGAAACATCGTCATGGCGTTTCACCCCAGGTCCCCGTCCTTTCGTCTGATCTCGCAAGCTCTTCCGGATTCGACCGAGCTGCTCCTCGATGTAGTAGACGATATCGATCAAGTGATACCTCGGGTCGCCCTCGCCCTCAAGACGACGTTTGAAATCCATGAAGCTCTCCCCTGGCTCAGCTTCCGCTTCCCAGTCAAACTTGGCCATATGGGAAAGCACAGTTGCGGCTTGCTTGTTATTGGTAACGCCGAAGACCTCATCAAGCGCCGGAGGAAATTCTACTTCCGCACCCCACCAGCGCTCGGTCGGCTCGTAACCTATCGCCCATGAGTCATCGAGGTCGAGTTCTCGACCAGCACGGACGATCGAAACGCCAATGTTCTTGGCCGCATGCTTTCCATACTCCTTGTTGCCTCTCGCGGTGCCATCCTCGGGAAGCGTCTCCCGGCGAGCAAATGACATCCGCACCCAAACGTCGTGGGTCTGCCCTTCGTGCCCTATGGAGAACTTCATGTGCTCACCCCATGCCTGAAACATGGGCTGGTCATTGAATGGTGACGGCGTTGACGAGGGAGCCATCAAGTACAGTGGATCGTTGACCTTTGCCCTACGATCAATGACTACAGATTCATCATCGAGAGCAACAAGCCGAATCTCTACCTGCCCCTCATTGATGAATTTTCTGTACATCCTCCCACTGAGAAACTCCGTGTGCTCAAGCGTTGGCCTAGCGCTCTTCCATGTGAGCCGATGATCTTCGAAGTTGCTCCACACGACGAGCGTCCCGCTTGTCCCTGCATCCTCTGCGCGATTCAGCCATTCATCCGGCACCTTCTGCGGTCTCGGGGGTGGAACGGCCCGGACGTTGCCAGATTCTATGTCGTCGATATCGAGGCAGGTGTGTATCGCATTGGCGGGACCAGCTCGCCAGGTCCATATGTCCACACGCCTGCACTGGGAGATGGACGCGTTCGGGAGGCCCATACCGAAGCGGCCAATTCCGCTCCGGTCCTGCAAGTGCGTGCCATTGCCAAACTGGAGCGCCAAACGAAGCGTAGAGCCCTCCATTCCGGAGCCATTATCGAGCACGCCGATTTCAGCGATCCGCTTTCGTTCCCGCTGACTGACCAATGTTCGGCGCTCAACACAAAAGACCTCGACAAGCGTGGCATCGGCTTGGATTGAATTGTCGATCAGCTCGGCCAGAGCGTACGCGGTATTCTTATAGCCACTGTCCCGCATCGCCTTGACAGCGAGCGCTGGCGGTATGACCTCCCCGTCATACAAGTCGCGCTGCACTACGTCATCATTCGTGTTCATCCCAAACGTCCTCCCAGTTCCGAAAGGCCTCCGTCACGTCGCCGAAGCCGGGCAATCCTGTGTCGACCACCGTCACGATCTCGGCTTCTGCATTTCCGCCAGCCCGCGGCCCTCGAATGGCTCGTCCGACCATCTGGCTGTATAGCACCAAGGAACGAGTTGGACGCGCAACCAAGGCCGCACTTGTTCTTGGCGCATCGAACCCCGTGGTCAAGACGCCGTAGTTGCACATCACCATCGGATGATTAGCATCGCTCTTGAAGCGGCGAATCAACCGTTCACGCCTCGACGTGGGTGTCTCGCCGGTGATGACCTGTGCATCATGTCCTCTCGCGGCCAAGACCCCCGACAGCAGATGAGCATGCGAGACAGATGCTGCGAACACGATTACTCGAGTATGCCGCGTGAGCAGCTCCTCGATGCTGGCCACGATTTCGTAGTTGCGCTGGCCACTGATCGAGAGTCGATTCAAAGCCTCGTCGGTGAGCTCACGACCGTGGCTTGCCTCCTCGAGGTCTTCGCCCGTCAGCGACAAAGGACCATCGTATTGCAGCGATCGAAATGTCGGCTTTGCCAGGTAGCCCTCGTAAATCAGGAACGAAACAGGATCGGCGTACCCACGTACTGAAAGAGTCACCTTTTCACGACCGAAGAAACGCGAAAGCTCTTCATCTGCGGCGACATCATCCCATGTTCTGCCAGGCGTGGCCGACAGCCCAAGCAGCGCGTTGCTGGGGCGCTTCGTATAAAGTCCCTCGATAACAGATCGGTACGTTGGCGCGATCGCTTGATGGGCTTCGTCAACTACGGTGAGTGACGCTCGGTCGCCGAGCGAGATCAGATTCATCTGATCCCTCAAATAGGCCGCGTGCATCTTCGCAAACCCAGCAACCAGGACACCTTCCCGCACAGTCGACAAGTCAAGATCACGATCTCCCCAGAATCGGTAGACGGTCAGTGGTCGATCCCCCAACTGAGTCCAGCTTCGCTCCACTTCCTCTGCAGCTTGATCAAGCAGCTCCGCACTGTTGGCCAACCAGACGATCAGCGTATCGTCCCGAGACAGGAAACGCCGGGCAACTATGTGCATCGCCGTGCGCGTCTTCCCAGAGCCGGTCGGCATGTGAACCAAAGCCTTGTGGGGGGGCTCGCCAAGGACGTCCAGCGCCCGTATTACGACATCGCGTTGATAGTCGAAGAGTGCGTAGGTGGGGTGTATTTGAAGTGCGGTCGACTTCCGGTCGATAGCCGCTCTGGGGTCATCGAATACGCCGAAGAACGACAGCATTGTAGTGTCCGCTGCCCGATCCTTCCCGTACTCGAACGCCTTGAGGCGGCCGTAGATCCGACCATCCCCACTCTGCATCCCTAGCCTTTCCGACAGCTCCCTTGCCTTCTCAAGCGGCAGCGCGTCGATCAACTGCTCGCGCAAATGCGCGCTCTGAATCGGGGCCGGGTTATTGTCACCATACAGGACTTTTGCGACGTGACGAAGTTCATCAACCGAGGGCGGCCCGCCCTCAAGTTGTCGAAGAGTATCCATGAGGTCCACGCCCAACAAACGGGCAAGCGCGGAAGCATTCATCGCATCCACGACAGCAGTCACCGCCATGCCGGGTGAGTTCAACCTGCGTTCCCTCTCCTGAGCTCCACGGCTATCACTTGTGACAGATGACGCAGGACGCGGCGACCTCGGGTGTCCCGTAAGCGTCGTCAATCTCGATCAGTTCGAGCCCCGATCGCAGCGGATTCTGCGGCCGTCTCGCCCGCTCACGAGCAAGGCGACGTTCGTAATCGGCCTCGATCTCCGCGATCCGCTCTGGCTGCTCAAGCTCCGCGAGTGATTCGCGGTCGCTCCAAGTGAATGGCGAGCCGTGTTCCAGCGCGGTCTTCTCGTATCGCTTCGCCTCCTCAAAGGCTTCCGGGTGCTCACGCTTGAGGCGTACCCATTCGATCTTCTGCTGATAGAAGCAGAAGGTGCAGCCGCTTCGAGAGCGCCAGCGATAATAGGTCGGCAGGCCGAGCCCGGATGATTCGAGCATTTCGATAACGCCGGGTTTGTCGATGCCATGCTCGCGGAGGGGAAACCGCACCTCGAGATTGGAATGCGTCGCCTGCATGCCGATGCGCTCAGGTTCATCAGCCCGGATGGCCACGTAACTCACGACATGCTTGCCGGCGTTCAGATCGTTCTTGATCCAGCGCTCGAACGGTCGCAGTTTCAACTGGCGTGTGCACCATCGGGAGCGAGGCGAAGGCAGGAAATGCCCGTACTCCTTCAACCAGAAGTCGAAGTCTCGATCGGCATTGAGCCTAACAATGGGTCGGCCAAGAAACCCTTCCAGTCTTCCAATGAACTCGTAGACCTCTGGCAGCTCTTTGCCGGTGTCGGTGAAGAAGTATTGGATATCGAACTCGGGATACTCTTGGCGCATGAACACGGCAAGCGCCGCGCTGTCGCGTCCGCCCGACAAGCCGAGGACGTACCTTGTGTCGTTACTCATGAAGCTGCTACCTGGCCTGCTTCAAGATCCTCTTCTTCAATGACCTGAACACCTGCTTCTGCCAACGCCGCAAGCAGCAACTCTCGCTGCAGGCCGGACTCTCTCAGCATAGCCAATAGTCGCTGGGCTGCTTCGCCAATGCGGTCCCGATCTGAGTCCGGCAGGTAGAAGTTCTTCATCGCGGTACGGCCACTACCGGCGGTGCCGAAGACAACGGCAACCGCATGTTGCGCCGGCTCTCGACCTTTGACCCTCGCCAGCGCCTCGATCTGTCGGAATCGCTGCGCTAGGTCGGCGAGCTCGATGGCCGCTTTGTTGGGGTCGAGGTCGGACCAGTCCCTTACTGGTTTATCCAAAACGAGGCCGGCAATGGCCTCCATGCTCTCCTGCGTACCATCAAATTCCGCGATCCGCGTGACGAAGGCATCGAGCCTGAGGTCGCCGCTTGTTCCAAGAATGGCATTCGCCCTACCCCACAGCTCCCTGACCTCCGCACCAGTATGCCCCAGCGCATCCAACATGTGCGCCTGGAGATCTTGGATCATAGATCCATGAGCATCGGCGAGCTCTTGGAGCACCTGACCAAGCGCGAAGCCGAAGGATGTGGCGTCGTGATGCCCGATTGCTTCGGGGAGATCGGTGAAAAGCGTACGATGCGGATCGTCGGCGTTCAACAGGATGCGGCGAATGCTCTGCGCTGTACTGGAAACCGAAGATGTCCGACGCGTCCAGTTCGGCAAGCGGAACACGAATTCGACGAGCGCTCGAGCGACCGCTAGCGGTTCTGACGTAGGCCGGTTCCCTGTGATCGCGCCGATAGCATCCGCAAGCTCAATCAATGAAGCATCCTTTTCAGCGTCTGGCTCGACGTACCGAAGGGAGATCTGGCTCTCGTCCTGGAGCAGTCGATCAGCTAGGAAGTCATCGAGCTCTGGCTGAAATACGCCGTCCGCGTAGACGGCGATCGACGATTCGTTAGCAAGGACAAAAGCCAATCCGTAGATGGGCAGGACGCCTCGGCGAACCCCAAATGGCGGCGCGCTCCACGCCTCGTAGATCGCCGAAAGGGCAATGAGTTCATCACCCGACTTGAGGATTCGCTCAGCCTCCCTCCACATGGGCCGAAAGGTCCGGCCCACTTTACTGCGGCTTGGGCCGCAGAAGCCAAGTTGACCATGGATCTCGCGGTGCATGCCGGCCGATTCCAAGAGCGTACTGTAGAGGCCTCGTTCCGCTGGATAGCCTTCGATCCCCAGCCTTGGCTGATGTCGTTGATTCACCATTGCGTGCAGTAGGACGCGCACCGCGGCCTGGCTGTTGCTCGAGGGTTTCTCTCGGTTCACCAGCTCGCTGTGAATCACCGGGGCCGATGCGTAGGTCTGATCGGCGAGGTGTGACACGAGCTGAGACAGGGCGCGCGTCCCACGTTCATCGTGAGCCTCTCCATCCAGATACCACATCGCCTGTCCGAAGGCCGCCCGCAGCTCCTCCTCTAGCTGAGCACTGATGGCCGCCACGCGGGCGACAATCTCGCGGCGCGCTATCGCGTCACCCTCAAGCTCCGGTCGACTGGTCCGCACATCCTCAAGGGCGACAAGCTCGGACCCCAAATCGCGGATCAGCCAAGCGTTTCGCGGCACACCAATGGCGGCTGGATACCCGCTGGCCAGCGTCGAGGCGTTGCGAGCCAGCGTATGAGCCTCACTCTCCGAGTCCTGCGCCGCGGGGATGGCCAACATGAAAGTTCCTGAGCTCCCCCGTCGAGCTCGATAGGAAGCTACGGCGTGCTCGAGTTCATCGAGCGAAACCAGATCGGTATCGAACCAGCGCAGCGTACCCGTGCGATGGTAGTGCTCCTTGGCCAGCAGCGGCTGGAGATGGGCAAGTTCCTTAAGCCGCCGCAAATCGAAACCATCGGTCGCGGATGTGGCGATCTCGACGGCCTCATTGATATCGAAGTCGCTGCCCGCGTAGATCGCCCACGCATTCAGGTGTTTGCGGAACACAGCCACTGACCACACCTCCAGGTCAGCGAGGGCTTGGTCGACCTGTCTCTTAGACGCATCCCTGAAACTCGCGTACAGGACGTCTGGCTCCGGGACCAGCCCCGAACCATTTCGGAACAGATCGATGAGCGCAATGGATTTCGCCACACGGATGTGAAGCTCCGTCCCCTTGCTCTCACAGCGCTCCAGGGCCTCCGCGGCCTGTGCCCAGCGGTGGCCGTCCGGGGATGCCAAAATCGCTGGCTCAAGGTTGATTTTCAGATAGTCCCAGAGCCGGGCCGGATCGTAGGTCGTGTCTGAATCCCTCGCCGCGGCGCGTAGGAACTCCTGGAATCCTTCCGGCTCGCGGGAACTCAGGAATCCGAACACGCTTCGTTCGTTCTGACCGAAGCGTCGTCGAGACACGGGACCCAGCAACGCTGCCGTTGCCGGATGCAATGGCCAGCATGCATCAAGCCGCTCCGCCAGATCCGATGGGCTGCCCGGTCGTCGACGACGAATAGCCTGCGCGATCTTCTTCGCGACCGGCAGGCTGCCTGGATGATCAATGTCGGCATCGATGGCCCGGCCGATGAGGTCGATAACCTCATCGCTAGCAGTAACGATCGGGATGTCCACGTAGCGCCCTTGGACCTTGGCCCATTCGTCTTGCACTTCACGACCGAGCCTCGCCGCGTAGTGCTCAAAACCTTGATGTAGGATCCCGACGACCACGAGCCGACCGGGGCATCGACCCGCCGCCTCAGCCAACTCCTGAAAGAAGTGGATATCGGCACCTTGGCTGCTCGCGCTCTCGAGGTACTTGCCCATCTCATCGACTACCACTAGGACGCCGCCCTTTGACCGCGCCATGGCCTCACGATGGAGGCGGTCGAGGACGTCACGCCCCGAACTATCCGTCTTCCTCAACCTAGTCCTGGCCTTCCCCTTCTCGGCGGAAACGGCCTTCGCGATCCCTTGCCGCAAGTCTTCGATCGGGTCGCCTCTTCGTCCCATCACAGGAACGACAAGCCAACCCTCCTTGGCCACGGGGAACGCGCGCTCAAGGCCAGCCACATCCGCAAGCAGCTCCCGCGCCTGCTTGCGCAGTTTCCGATCTCCGCTCACGATCGCGCACAGAGCGAGGGCAAGACTTGACTTCCCGCCCCCATAAGGCCCAGTCCAGGTAAACGCTGCCTGGTCTCCACCATGCACCAGCTTGGCCATGGTTTCGAGAGCCACGCGATTCGAGCCGTGACACACAAAACCGTTCAGTGCACCAGAAGTTTGCAGATCAGCGTCGATTCGCACCGATCGCTGAAATCGACGAGCGACGGTCACGCAGTCAGATAGCATTGTCACGCTGCACTCCGCTGTTCCGTGTCATAGGCTAGGTCAAGTAACTCCAGACCTTCGATCTCTTCGACCCGCCGCGCCACGCTTCGCACGCCCGCGGTGTCGGACCAGACAAATCGGCCTTCAGAGCTGTCGCCGATGCGGGCTAATCGCTCGATCAGGGACTGTTCATCGAGTCTGAAGACCCGACCTGGCGATCCCGGCTCATAGGCCAACGTCTCAACGGCGAAAGTCCTTTGATCCGGCGCACTACGAAGCCAGAAATCGTTGAGGGCAAAGAGGAACACGCCATCTGGGAGACTCGCCTTCGGCCCACTGCGGAACTCGAACGTGCGTCCCGAGACCGGACGGATCAAGCCGAGCTCGGTAAGCACAGGCTCCATGCTGTCATCCGGCATCCGCGAGTCCAACCGAGACACGTAAGTCCTAATGAAGCACTCCACATCACGCTTGAGGGTGGCCGCCGAGGAGCGGGTCCAGCCTCGCTCTTTGCACAGACGACGAATGAGCTCAGCGAGATCCTCGCGTGTGAATGTCTGCGGGCTGAAGTGGTTGAAGGCGTAGTACCAGGTGGTGGTCCGCTCTGGCCTACCCGCGATCAGCCAGTGCAGGATCCAGGTCGTGGCCGGGGACTCCATGAATGGGTCTCGGCCAGACTCGCTATCAAACAGAAAGGAGCCCAACGGACCGGGTAGGACGTGTTCACCCTCCTCGCGAATGACATCGCATGCCAGTGCCCAGTGCCGAATTGACGTCGCCATGTTCTTGCCAACGCCGAACGTAACGATGGCCTCCGGGCTGGAGAACAAACTTCTGGGAGCCCCCTCCCTTCCCTTGCTGACGGCGTCATAGGCCTTCCGCAACCAGAGATGGCGCAGGGGAAATGTCTCGTGGCCTGAGAACTGGCCTTTGAAATCAGGATCCGCAATCGGTCCGCGCAGCATAAGTTTCTCCCTCCAGAATCGCTCTATCGCGCGAATCGTCAGCCGACGGCCAAGTCACGACTATAGTGTTCCACTCGCTCAGCAAGCATCGTCGCAGCGCTTTCCACTTCTTCAATCGTGGTGAAGCGGCCAAAGCCAAACCGAATCGAGCTGTTCGCCTCCTCAAGGGTCAGGCCGAGAGCTGTGAGCACATACGATGGCTCTATTAATCCGCTGTTGCACGCGGATCCGGTCGAAGCCGCGATTCGATCCTGTAGCGATGCGAGCAACGAGCTTGCATCGCTGCCTGGAATCTGAACGTTGAGGTTGCCTGGTAGGCGCGACTCGGTTGCGCCGTTGACCTTGATCTCTACGCGAGACGATAGCTTCGAGACGAAGGCGTCCCGCAACACCTCGCAGTGAGCCCGATCACGCACCATCTCGAGTCGAGCCAGACGGCATGCCTCCCCGAGGCCGGCACACAGGAATGGCGACACAGTGCCGGCCCGAAGCCCGTGCTGCTGTGCGCCGCCTACGACGAGCGGCTCCAATTCCACGGGGCAATATCGGGATACATACAGCGCCCCGATGCCCTTGGGACCGTAGATCTTATGGGCCGATAGACTGATCAGGTCCGCGCCGATGCTCTCCGCGTCAATCGGTACCCGACCAGCAGCTTGGGCTGCGTCCGTGTGGAAAGGTATCCCCCGTGCACGACAGAGAGCTCCGATCTTCTCGATCGGCTGG
>MDTD01164910.1_pt1 | contig 21356 bp, 23 predicted proteins | sample 811221 | NCBI WGS metagenome assembly MDTD01 (sample SAMN05326646, study PRJNA326480) | marine metagenome | isolation source: seawater | place: Pacific Ocean: South West | collected 2011 | reverse complement strand
AAGACTTGCTGATGAAAGTGTTTGCATAGGCTCTCACCAACCTCAAAATAGTTATCTAAATATTTCATCAATAATGTCAGCCGTGGATCTCACTGGTGCAGAAGCAATTCATCCTGGCTATGGTTTTTTATCTGAGAATGCAAAGTTCTCTGAAATAGTAAATAAGCATGGAATAAAGTTTATTGGTCCAAGTGCGGACATAATTTCTAAAATGGGAGATAAAATTCAGGCAAAACGAATTGCTAAAAAATATGGATTACCCATAATTGAAGGATCTGAGGGAGGAGTAAAATCAGTTTCTGAAGCAAAATCTCTTTGTAAAGAAATTGGTTACCCAATATTAATAAAAGCAGCTGGAGGTGGTGGAGGAAAAGGTATGAAAATAGTTGAAAAAGAAAGTGAATTAGAAAAATTATTTTTAACTGCCAAAACTGAGGCGAAGAAATTTTTTAATAATGATGAACTCTATATAGAAAAATATTTTAAAAATCCCAGACACATAGAAGTTCAAATTATGTCGGGAAAAAATAAGACTGTGCATTTAGGAGAAAGAGATTGTTCAGTTCAAAGAAGACACCAAAAATTAATTGAGGAAACGCCAAGCCCTGTACTTACTAAAAATCAAAGAAATGATTTATTGAGTAAAACAGTTAGAATGGTAGAGCAAATTAATTACGAAGGTGCTGGAACAGTTGAATTTATCTATGAAAATGGAAATTTTTATTTTCTAGAAATGAACACAAGAGTTCAAGTTGAACATCCAGTCACAGAAGTTCAAACTGGTATTGATATTGTTAAGGAACAATTATGGATAGCATTTACTGGTGATACTGCTCTCAAACAATCAGACATTGATCCAAGAGGTCATTCAATTGAATGTAGAATAAATGCAGAGAATCCTGCTTTAGATTTTCAACCAAGTCCAGGAACTATAACGGTTTGCCATCAGCCCTCGGGCTTTAGAACTAGAGTTGATGGATCAATATTTCAAGGATGTAAAATTACACCTTATTACGATAGTTTAATAGCTAAGGTAATTTGCAAGGGTAGAAATAGGACTGAAGCCATACAAAGAACGTTAAGATCTTTGGATGAGTTTGTGCTTGAAGGTATTACAACTACTATTGATTTACATAAGAAAATCTTGAATCATAAGAAATTTTTAGACTCAGATTTTGACACCAATTGGTTAGCAAAAGAAAAATTTTACTAAATATTATTACAATTTAAAAGTTGTAAATCATAAATAGCATGGTCAAACGGGGTTAAACTGGGATCTGAAGCAAAAGTCCAACCATTGAATATGAACACTTTTTCATTCTCATTTTTTGTGAGATCTTTAACTTGCATATAAGCGACATTATCTATTTTATTATTAATCTTTACCTTTCCACATTTTAAGATTCTAATTTCTAGTGGTCCAAATTTTTTAGCTTCGTCCATATTTATAACTAACTCAGTCGATTTTGCTGTTATTTTATCTAATCCGATTAAAACTGCATGAGAGGATTTTGAAGAAGTCCTTAATTTTTGTTTTTCTTTTAAATTCATTGTGGTAGTTGGAACGTCTTTCTCATCATTTAACTCCTCGAAACTCGGTTTTATCTTATCTAAATTTATTAATGGTGAAGTTTTTATTGCATCTTCAGCTAAGGATGAAGTGTATAAACAAAATATAAAGATAAAAATAAAATTTATTTTATTTCCATGTTTCATATTTTTTTTTAATATCATTTTTCTTTATTTGTATTGGTCTGTGTTTATTTTTTGTTCCTGTTTGATTTTCTAAATGACTTTTTTGCCAAGAATATTTTGTTTGATCTTTAGAGTCTGGAATTTTATTGATAGTGTGGTGCATCCAAAGATACCACTCAGAAGTAATTTTGGTTGCCTCGACATTATTTGAATAAACTACCCACCTCTCGTTTTTCTTACTTTTATAATATTTATTTCCAAGCTCATCCTTTCCAACATAAATACCAAAAAATAATGTTTTTAAAAACGTGCCTAAAGTTTGTTTATTCCACCAAGTGAACAAGATTTTGAATATCATATTAATTTTTTAAATCCACACAATCCATAATTGTATAATTATACAATAGACAGTAAAAAATATTAATATATATCTTAGCAAGTAAAGATTCCAATAATTTATGAAAAAATTTATCGTTGAAACTTACTATACCTGTACTTTTAAGACAGTTCATAGCCTTAATGATTTAAATGATAAAGAATTATCAAAAATAGACCAAAGAACAGACGGTGACGTAGAGGTGCTTGATGTTAAACTTAATAACAGAAAAACAAAAAAAGTTGGTGAAAAAAGTGAAAAAAAATCAAAAAACACAAAAATAAGCAGCTCTATTCCAACAAATATTTCTAATAAGTTATCTAATCAAAAAAAAGATATTAAATTTGATCAACTAAGTAATTCAAAAATTAAAAATAACGCTAGATTTAAAATGCCAGATAGACGTAAAGGTTATATCCAAAAAGCTCAGATAGGTGACCATAAAGTTTATTTACATACAGGTGAGTATGATGATGGAAAAATTGGAGAGATTTTTATAGATACTAATAAAGAAGGTGAATTAGTAAAGGCAATGATGAATAATTTTGCAATAGCGATATCACTAGGTTTACAATATGGAGTACCTCTAGAGGAATATGTCGATGCATTTATCGATACTAAATTTGAACCTTCTGGAAATGTATTGGGAAACGACAGAATTCTAAGTGCCTCCTCTATACTAGATTATGTTTTTAGAGAATTAGCAATTTCATACTTGGGTAAAGAGGACCTTGCACACACTCCTGCAATTGCTAGCACTAAAAATATAGACATGGAAAACAGCGAGGATAAATTTCTAAAAATTGTCAAAAATATTACATCAAAAGGTTTTGTTAGAAGTAATTATGAGGAAAAACTTGTCGATCTTTCTGATGTAAGGATAAATCTCAAAACTAAAAATTAATTTTTTTTGTTATCTTTTTTAATACCAAGTTCTTTTAATTGTTTATCATCGACTTCAGAAGGGGCATTCATCATAAGATCTTGAGCATTTTGGTTCATTGGAAATAAAGTTACTTCCCTTATATTTTCTGTAGAAGCTAACAACATCACAATCCTATCTATCCCTGGTGCGATACCTCCGTGTGGCGGAGCACCGAAACTTAATGCATTTATCATTCCACTAAATTTACTATTTACTTCATTCTTTGAATAACCCGCTATAGAAAATAATTTGTACATTAATTCTGGTATATGATTTCTAATAGCGCCAGATGAAAGTTCAGCCCCATTACAAACAATATCATACTGATAGGCTTTGATCTCCAAAGGCTTATCAAAATTTAATTCTTTAATATTTCCTTGTGGCATCGAAAAAGGGTTATGACTAAATATTATTTTTTTTGAATTTTCATCAAATTCATACATTGGATAATCAACGATCCAACAAAAAGCAAATTTATTTTTATCTATTAAATTTAAATCTTTTGCGATCTTATCTCTAGCTATAGACATTATTTTTTCAATATTTTTTTCACTTCCGCAAGAGAGGAAGATGCTATCACCTACATTAGCTTCACATTTTTTCATAATTTCTTTTAAAGATTTCTCACTAAAAAATTTTCCAACTGGCCCCTTTCCTTTAATTTCTTTTTCTTTTTCAAAAGTAAAATAAGCTAACCCAGATGCTCCCTGATCTTTTGCCCATTTATCTACTCCGTCAAAGAAGCTTCTAGGTTTATCTTTTGTATTTTTAGTAACAATCGCCCTTACTACTGATCCAGATTTAACTAATTTTTTAAAAATTTCAAATTGTACATCCTCCCTAGTAAAAATATCTGTTATATCTTTGATTAATAAGGGATTTCTTAAATCTGGTTTATCAGTTCCATAATTTAACATGGCATCATGATAAGAAATTCTAGGAAATTTCTCATTTAAGATTTGCTTTGTTGAAAATTTTTTGAATAAGTTTATCATTAATTTTTCAACTACTTTAAAAACTTCTTCTTGTTCTACAAAAGACATTTCTAAATCTAGTTGATAAAACTCTCCTGGGCTTCTATCTGCTCTAGCATCCTCGTCTCTAAAACACGGAGCGATTTGAAAATATTTATCAAAACCTGAAACCATTATGAGTTGCTTAAATTGTTGAGGAGCTTGAGGAAGCGCGTAAAATTTACCAGGATTTAGTCTACTTGGAACTAAAAAGTCTCTAGCTCCTTCAGGACTAGATGAAGTTAAGATCGGAGTTTGATATTCTAAAAATCCTAATTTTAACATCTCTGATCTTATAAAAGAAATTACTTTTGATCTTAAAATTATATTTTTATGCATTTCCTCTCTTCTGAGATCTAAAAATCTATATTTAAGCCTAATTTCCTCAGGGTAATTTTGTTCACCAAAAACCGGTAATGGTAATTCTTTTGCGTCTGACAAAATTTCTACGGATTGAATTGAAACTTCTATTTTACCTGTTTTTAATTCTTGATTTTCTGTACCAGCTGCTCTTTTAACTACTTCCCCGCTTATTTTTAAGACAGACTCTGGTTTTGTTTTTTCTAATATTGGAAAGAACTTATTATTATTTTCTATAACAAATTGAGTTACGCCATAATGATCTCGAAGATCAATAAATAAAAGATTTCCGTGATCTCTTTTTCTATGGAGCCAACCAGATAAATGAACATTTTTGCCAATATCCTTTTCGCTTAGTTCTGAACAGTTATGGGATCTATAAATACTCATTTATTATTTAACACTTTTTTTATTAAATTAATATTGATTGCTTTTCCAGAAGATAAAGACAATTCATCAATATCTTTTAAAATTTTGAACATTTTTTCATAGGATCTCTCAGTATTCTTAATTATATATTCAGAAATTCTCGGGCTAAGATTAATTTGTTTTTCTGAAAATGATTTGGAAATTATGACGTTTAGTAGATCATCTGTTGGTAATTCTATTCCAATAAACACAAAACTGTTTAGTCTAGATTGAAGATCTTGTAAAGAAAGTTTAAACTCTTTAATTGGTATTGTGCTATTTATAACAATAAATTTATCTAATTGCTTTAATTGATTTAACATTGAGTAGAATAATTTTTCATCAATATTGTTTTGATAATCATCAATAATTAGGCAATCTATTTTTTCAAGATGTGCTAAATCTTTATCATTAAAATTTTTTGCATTTAATAGTTTAATATTTTTAATTTTTTGTTCTAAAATTTTTGATAAATGAGTTTTACCCGAGCCTGCGGCTCCAAAAATATTCAGCCATTTGCCTGGCCAACTTGGCCAACTTTCCACTAATTTATAAGCAGAAAAATTATTGCTGGATACATAAAAATCTTGTTCATAATATCTGGTTTTAAAAGGAAACTTAAAAGTTAATTGACTCATTAAATTATTTTGATGATCCACTCTTCGTTAGTAAATTTTAAAATCACTTTTTGATTTTCTAATTGTCTTATTATCTTATCTAACTTACCTAAATATTTTATCTTTATTAAGACACTCTTGTTATTGAATTCTTGTATATAAATATTTTCAATAGAATCAATTTTTCTTAGTCTTGATCTTAATTCAACTAAATTATTTTTTTTGTTTATTCTTAGTTGTGCTTTAAGAAAAGAGGGAGTTTTGATATCAATTAAATTTTGTGACTTTACTAAATCGGCTATTTCTTGCTTAGTTTCGAATATTATCTTTTTATAAAATTCATCCTCATTTAAATTTAATCTTTTAATTATTAAATTTTTAACTATATTTTTTCCTAAAATTTTAGCTTTAAAATAAATTTTTTCCTCTTCCTTATTTTTCAGATCGATTAAAACTACAGCTAGATTTTTTTTTAAATACCCTGTAAATAAATTTCTTAGTTCTAAATCTATCAGGTTATCTTTTTTTAAGTTTATATTTTGTATTATTTCAATATTTTCCAATGGTAATATAAATTCTATTAATAATTCTTGTTGGTTATTATTCCAATTTTCATAAAAAAAATTTTTATTATATATAAAAATTTGTTTATCTTTTTTTAAAATTGGCAATATATAAACTTCTTTATTCGAAACTTCTGAATAGGAAATTCCTCTATTATAAAATAATTCATGGATTTTATTTTTTTCAAAAGAAATATTAAAACTAACTTTAATTAAGTTTACATCACTATTTGTTTCTTTTGAAATTTGGTAATAGTTAACAAGTTTTTTAATTTCAAATAACTTTAATTCATTAAGCTTTTTTATATCGTCTTTGAGTAAAATCTTACTTAAAAGCTCATTAAAACCTTTTTTTATTGCATCATTTGCTAATTCTTCATTAGAGATTTTACCCTTTTTTTCTACTTCGATATTATTAACATCAAATATTTTGTTTTCAGATAAAACATTTCCAGTTTTCAAAAAAACAACTAAAATAATTAATATAAATTTGAACAATTTCATAAAAGAATTAAATATCATTTATAAATGAAAAAATTGAGTAATAGTTATAAAAAAAGCGGTGTTGATATTTCATTAGCTAATAAATTAGTAAAACATATCTCTTCTTTATCTAAAAAAAATGTCAAAAAAACGAAAAATTCTATTAACGAGGATATAATCGGTGGTTTTGGATCTTTGTTCGATATTAGTAATCAAAAAATTAAAGATCCAGTTATAGTTTCTTGTACCGATGGTGTTGGTACTAAAATAGATTTAGTAAATAAATTTAGAAAATTCAACACTATTGGAATTGACCTTGTTGCAATGTGTATTAATGATTTAATTGTGCAAGGAGCTAAACCATTATTTTTTTTAGATTATATTGCTGTTGGAAAACTAAATTTAAAAAAAACAAAAAAAATATTAGAGGGTATATTCAAAGGATGTAAAATTTCTGACTGTAAATTAATTGGTGGTGAAACCGCTGAAATGCCAGGAATATATTCAAAAGATAAATTTGATCTCGCAGGTTTTAGTGTAGGAATAGTCTCAAAAAAAAAAATTTTAAGTAAGAATAATGTCAGAAACCAGGATATAGTTTTAGCAATCCCGTCAAACGGAATTCATTCAAATGGATACTCCTTGGTAAGAACAATTTTAAAAAAACATAAAATTTCTAATAATTTAAAAAATGAGATACTAAAACCCACAAAGATTTATTCGAAAGAAATTTTGAAATTAGTTAAAAATAATCTCATACATTCTGCAGCACATATTACAGGTGGAGGATTGATCGAAAATTTATTAAGGTCTATACCTAAAGATTTAACTTTAAACATTGATCTTGCTAAAATTAAAGTTACAAAAATATTTAAGTGGCTTAAAAGTAAAAATATTTCTGAAAATGAAATGATTAAAACTTTCAATTGCGGTGTAGGATTTTGTTTAATTGTTCCCAAAAAAAATGTTAAGAAAATTAAAAAATTTTTTTCGAAACAATTTATACCCTACGAAATTGGATTTATATCAAAAAATAAAAATAGTATTAAATTAGTAAATTCTATTAAATGGTAAAAAAAAATACATGTATATTTATATCAGGCCAGGGTACAAATCTTAAAAATCTTATTTCTAGATCTAGAGATCCTAATTTCCCAATAAAAATAAAACTAATTGTAACAAATAACAAAGATGCCTATGGGGTCGTTTATGCAAAAAAAAATTCGATACCTTATTTTATTGTTAATACAAATTTAAGGAATTATGAAAATATTTTGCTTCAAACTTTAATTAAAAATAAAATAAGTTTTATTTGTCTGGCTGGATACATGAAAATTATTTCAAGTAATTTTATAAAAAAATTTGGGAAAAAAATAATTAACATTCATCCCTCTTTATTACCCAAGTTTAAAGGACTTAATACGTTTGAACGCATCTTAAAGAATAAAGAAAAAAAAACTGGATGCACTGTGCATTATGTTACAAAAAAGTTAGATGGAGGAAGTATAATAGTTCAAAGAAGTTTTTGCATAGACTCAAAAGATAATGAGCACACACTTAAAATAAAAACTCAAAAATTAGAATACAAAGTTTTTCCTGAAGCAATAATTAAAATATTTAGAAAACATTAATTTTTAAAAAAAAAACTAATTTCTTTTTTTGCATTTTCTAATGAATCTGAACCATGAACTGAGTTTTTATCAATTGAAACTCCATATAGCTTTCTTATTGTATTTTCGTCTGCATCTTTTGGATTTGTTGCGCCCATAATCTTTCTATTGGTGTGGACAGCGTTTTCACCCTCAAGTATCATCACGATTATTGGTCCAGAGGATAAATAAGCACATAGATCACTATAAAAGGGTTTTGATTGGTGAACTTTGTAAAATTCAGATGCCTCATCTTTAGTGATGTGAATTTTTTTACTTTCTTTAATTTTTAAATCATTTTTAATAAAAATAGTTTTAATCTCTTCAACTAGATTTCTTTCTACTGCATCTGGTTTAATTATTGATAAAGTCTGCTCAATGTTACTCATAATTTTTTTCTATTAATTCGTTAAGTAATCTCACACCAAATCCTGTTGCACCTCCCGAATTAAGTGCTCCTCCGTATTTTGAAAAAGCCATACCTGCTATATCTAAATGAGCCCATGGAGTTTTATTTAAAATAAATCTTTGTAAAAATTGTGCTGCTGTTGTTGACCCTGCTCCACCTACATAATTTATATTTTGCACATCAGCATTTTTTGAATTCATTAGTTTATCGTAATTTTTGTGAAGGGGCATTCTCCAAACTTTTTCCTCTACCTTCTCGCCTGCATTAAATATTTGATTGGATAATTCATCATCATTTGAAAAAAGACCAGCATATTCGGATCCTAAACATACTATTATAGCTCCTGTAAGAGTTGCTAAATCAACAATAAACTTTGGTTTAAATTTTTTTTCAGTGAAAGTTAATGCATCTGCTAAAACTAAACGACCCTCTGCGTCTGTATTTAAAATTTCTATAGTTTTTCCACTATAAGACTTTACTATATCTCCAGGTCTTTGAGCGTTTCCACTCACCATATTCTCCACAAGTCCCACAACACCAACAGCATTAATCTTAGCTTTTCTTAATGCTAAACTTTTCATTAAGCCCACAACGGTAGCTGAACCCGCCATGTCGTAAGTCATATCCTCCATAAACCTTGCTGGTTTTAGTGAATATCCACCTGTATCAAAACATACTCCCTTACCGACGAAAGCTAAGGGCTTAGAGTCTTTTTTTCCTCCATTCCACTCTAGTGTAACAAGGTATGATCCTCTGATACTTCCTTGGCCAACTCCAAGTAAAGCGTGCATACCAAGTTTTTTTAATTTTTTTTCATCGTATATATTTATTTTTAGCCCATCTTTTTTTAGAGATTTCAATCTTTTTGCATATTCATCTGGATGTAAGACATTGCCAGGTTCAGATACTAAATCCCGAGCATAAAAAGTACCCTCTTCTAAAGCTCTAAATTTAATTTGATGATGAGAAGAAGGTTTATTTTTATTTCCAGTAGCTACTATAGAAATTAATCTTGTTTTCTTTTTTGTTTTATATTTTTCAAATTCATAAGATTTGAGTTTTAATCCATGAAGAAAAAATCCTAAAAAGTTTTCATGTTTAGAAATTATACTATCGGATAAAATAAAATATTCACTTTTCTTTCCATAATTAACTTTTTTGAAAAATTCTGCGCCTAAGTTTTCTATATCTGATGTTTTTATGTTATTTTTTATTGATATTAAAATAATTTTCTTTTTAGAGTTTACTTCATAAATAAGTATATTTTTTTTTAAGTCTCCATTTTTTAATAGATCTTTGACGTATTCAAATTCTATATTAGATAAGAATTTCTTCAGATTATTAATATTGAATTTATCGTTTGAGAATAAGACAATATTTGAGGTAATCTTGCCTTTTATTTTATTTAAGTAAGAAATTTTGACTGACATAAATTTTTATATAATTTGCACTCGATTTGAATGGTATATAAGTCCAAAAATCCTAGATTTCAACGGTAATTTTATCATTGTTCACTCTTAAGTTGAATTTATTTAACGGATGAATTAATTATATACAAGATATATAAATGCTTCAAAATAAAATTTATCAAAACTTCTATTTAGAGATCTTAAAAACATTTTTTATTATAGTTTTTGGACTATCTCTGATCGCATTAACGGTTCGAGCTGTAAATTTCTTGGAATTGATTGTTGATAATGGCTATCCCGTTTCCACATATTTTATGTATTCCTTTCTCAATTTGTTCGGTATTGCTCCAAAATTTATTCCACTCGCATTTCTCGTCGCTTTAACTATTTTTATAATAAAACACCAGAACGATAGGGAATTTTTACTTTTATGGACTTCTGGAGTTAAAAAGATTAAAATCGTAAATTTGATAATTTTTTCATCTCTTAGTGTATTAATAATTTATTTATTCTTATCAATATTTTTAACTCCGTATGCTTTAAATAAATCCAGGCTACTTCTCGGCAAAGATCAGTTGAATTCTTTTTTGCCTACAATTAGATCACAACAATTTAGTGACTCATTTAAAGGTTTTACGTTTATAGTTGAAAAAAAATTTAAAAACGAAATTGAGCATATTTTTCTTCATGATACCGGAAAAAATATAAAAAATTTATCTTCAGATTCTTCTGATTTTACAACAACAACAATCATTGCTGATAAAGGAATGATAGACAAAAGAAAGATGATACTTTTCAATGGTCAAATAATTTCTTCTAAATATGAAAATTTAGATAATGAAATAATAAAATTTACACAACTTAATATTGATTTAAATAATCTGGCAACTACAACAATAAAGCAACCAAAAATTCAAGAGACTTCAACAATTAAGCTTTTAAATTGTTTCATAGGAAATACAATTAATTCTGTTTTTTGTTCAACTGAATTAAAAAAAGAAGTTGTGCCAATTTTAATAAGAAGAATTGTTTTGCCCTTTTATATACCCGTCTTAGCTTTAATTTGCTCAATTTTGCTAATAAGAAATAAAAAAGTTTACTTTAATAAAATTTTTATTTGTTCATACAGTTTTTTACTTTTAGTTTTTACTGAATTATTGGTTAGATATACTGGATTAAGCTTTTCTATAAGACTCATATATATTTTTTCACCTTTTATTTTATCTTTTTTATTTTACATTTTATTAATTTTTAAATTTTCAAAAGAGTCAAAATTAAAATGAATAACATATTATTTACTTATATATTAAAAAATTTTTTAAAAACTTTTTTGGTAGTTTTATTGGTAGCTTATTCTTTTGGAATAATACTAAATTTATTTGAAGAGATAGAATTTTTTAAGAATGTTGATGTTGGTATATTTAAACCTCTTTTGTTAACAAGTATATATGTTCCCAGTATGATTATAAATCTTATGCCTTTTATCATTTTTGTATCAAGTATGGTGTTTATGGTTAAACTAAGAAATAGTAAAGATCTTCTAACATTAAAAGTTTATGGATATTCAAACATAAAGATTTTCTCTATTTTGGCGTTAACATCTTTTTTTCTAGGCTGGCTAATTTTAATTATTATAAGTCCAATTACATCTTCAATGGTAAAATATTATGAGATAACAAAATCACAATATGCAAGAGATATAGATCATTTAGTTACATTCAATAAAAATGGGCTTTGGATTAAAGAAAATTTAGAAAATAAAGGGAGAATAATAACAGCAAAAAAACTTGAAGAAGCAAAATTAACTGATGTTACAATATTTGAGTTTGATGAAAATTATAACCTTGAAAAGAAATTATTTGCTAAAAGTGCAAATATTGACTCAAATAATTGGGAGCTTAATCAAGTTATTATATTTTATCTTACTGAAGGTGTTTTTAAAAAAGAAGAGCTAGAAAGCTATCAAATCAATTCAATTTATAACCAAGAAAAAATAAATAATTTGTTTAATAACGCGGATACAATTTCTTTTATGGATCTTGTAACAAATTATGAAAAGTTAATTGTAAAAGGTTATGAAAAACATTTTTTAAGCCAAAGCTTGCAAACAATGCTCGTTTTGCCTTTCTTCTTATTTTTGATGACTGCTATAGCTTCGATATTAACAATGCATACTTTGAAAAAGTCCGAAAATTTCAAATTTATTGTTTTTGGGTTAATTATTTGTGTTCTTGTTTACTACTTTAAAGATCTTTCTTTAGCATTAGGAAAAATAGATAGGATTCCTATTAATTTAGGAATATGGTCTCCTATTATTGCTTTAAGCTTATTTACATTTGTTGGAATTTTACAAATAAATGAAAAATAAATTTATATTTATATTTTTATCAATTTTTTTTTTCTCACCTTTACTTGCTGAAAATGTGATTATTGAAGCTAAGAATATAGCTTTGGACAAAGATAGAGTTACATCTGTTTTTAAAGACGAAGTGGTTATTAAGACTAAGGAAAAAACAATAAAAAGTAATTATGCAAAGTACAATAAAAAGATTGGTCTTTTGATAATTAAAGACAATGTAATAGCAACTGATATTAAAAATAATATAATACAAACTGAATATGCTGAATATACTGAAAATAATAAGATTTTACTTAGCAAAGGACCAACTAAGATAACAACTCCAGATAGCTATATCTTATCAGGGGAAGATATTATAGTTGATACTGCAAATAAAAGAATTTACTCCAACAAAGACTCAATTTTAAAAGACTTGGATGGAAATAAAATTTTTTTTAAAAACTTCGATTATTCTACAAAAACAAACATTTTTAAATCAATAGGTTTAGTAAAATTAAGAGATAAAGCAGATAATTCATATGAATTTTCACAAACATATATAGATACGAAAAAAAAGGAGGTTTTAGGAACAGATATTAAAGTTTATTTAAATCAAAATGATTTTAAAATTAATGATAAAAATAATCCTAGAGTCTTCGCTAATTCAGGAAGTATCAGTAAAGAAAAAAGCTCCTTTAGAAAAAGTATATTTACAATCTGTCAATATAGAAAAAATGATAAATGTCCTCCCTGGTCTATTCAATCAAAAAAAATGTTACATGATAATAAGAAAAAAACTATTTATTACGACCATGCAATTGTAAAAGTATACGATATCCCAATTTTTTATTTTCCGAAATTTTCACATCCAGATCCTACAGTAGATAGAAGGTCAGGTTTTTTACCGCCAACTTTATATGATTCAAAAAATTTGGGTTCTGGAATTTCTTTACCTTATTTTGTCAATCTTGGGGTTGATAAAAACTTTACTTTAACTAATAGAATTTATAATACTGAAAATCCTTTAATATTAGGGGAATATCATCAAGCTTTTCGAAATTCAAATTTTCTTGCAGACTTTGGTTACACTGAGGGGTATAAAAAGACTTCATCATCTAAAAAGGCTGGAGACAAATCACATTTCTTCGCAAAAATTATAAAAAATTTCGAAGGAAGAAATGGGTCGGACAATACCTTCAGTTTGTCTACACAAGAAGTATCTAATGACAAATATCTAAAATTATATAAAATTCAATCTAACTTAGTAGATTACAACCAAGACACATTAGAAAATTCTTTCAATTTTACACATAGTGATGAAGATACATTTTTTGGTTTTAATGCGAGTATCTATGAAACATTAAAAGAAAGTTACGAAGATAAGTACGAATATATTCTTCCTGAGATAGCTTTTGCTAAAAATTTGGTAAGCGACCAAAATTTTGGAAATATTGATTATCAAGCAAATTACAAAGTTCATGCCTATGACACAAATAAATTTACTAATTTTTTAGTAAATGATTTTGATTGGACGTCAAAGAATTTATCATCGAACCAAGGTTTCAAATCAACAATTTTAGGAAATTTAAAAAATATAAATTATGAAGCTAAAAATGAGGAAATTTATAAGGAAGAATTTACAAGTGAATTATTTGGGGCACTAGGTGTATTATCGTCCTTAAAATTAGAGAAAAAAAATAATAATTTAAATCATTTTTTAACACCAAAAATTTTAATTAGATATTCTCCAGGATCAATGCGAAAAGAAACAGATGGAATTAAACTAGATCCATTAAACGCTTTCGGCCTTAATAGGATATCTAATTTGAATAATTATGAAACTGGTTTAAGTACTACAATTGGATTTGATTACGATGTTAAAGATAAAAATAAAAAGACTAACTTTGATTTTTCAGTTGCACAAATAATAAATGAAAAAGAAAATAAAAAAATGGCTGATAAAACTGGATTAAATGAAAAGCTTTCTGATTTAGTCGGATCAATGGATTATAATATTAATGAGAAATTTAGCATTAACTATAACTTTTCAATAGATCAAAATTACCAAGATTTTAATTATAATGAAATCGGTACCTCAATAAATTATGATGCTGTTCAGTTAGATTTAAATTATTTACACGAAAATAAACATATCGGTGATCAAGATTATTTTAAAACAAAAATAAATATTAAAAATAAAGATAAAGGAATTGCTTCGTTTGAGACAAAAAGAAATTTAATTACTAATTCTTCAGAGTTTTATAATTTAAGTTATGAATACATAAATGACTGCTTAAGAGCTGGTTTGGTTTATAGAAGGGAATTCTATAACGACTCAGAAATTGAACCAGAAAATTCTTTAATGTTTAAAATTACTCTTTCTCCATTTGGCAAATTGAATTCTCCAAAAATAGATAGATGAGAATAATTTTATTTATACCAATCTTTTTTTTCTTAATTTCAAATTTTGATTATTTACCAGCAAGGGAGAGTAAGATTGTAGTTAAAATAGAAAATAAGATTATTACAAATTTTGAAATTAAAAATAAAATTTTAAGCTCATTAATACTAGCAAACCTTGAAATTAACCAAAAAAATATTAACCAATTCAAGAACCAAGCATTAGAATTTTTAATTAATTTAAAGCTAAAAGAAATTGAGCTAGTAAAATATAATATCAATATTGATGACAAGAGGTTTACAGCTTATTTAAACTCTATTTCATCAAACAACATACCGGCTCTTAAAAATAAATTTTTAAATTTAGATTTAGACTTTAATTTATTTTCTAAAAATATAATGACTGAATTAAAGTGGAAAAGTTTTATATTTGGGAAATACTCAAAAAAGATAGAAATTGATGAAAAATCTGTGATGGAAGAACTTGAACAGGTAAAAAAAGATAATTCAACTATTAAAGAATATAATTTATCAGAAATAGAATTGATTTTGAAAAATAATCAAACAGAAAATGATTTGATATCCTATATTTCTAAAAAAATTAGTGAAATCGGTTTTGAAGAAACTGCATTTAAATATAGTATATCTTCGACATCTGATATTAAAGGAAATTTAGGTTGGATAAATTCTAAATCTTTATCTGAAAATATCAAAAATCAAATTATAAAAATGAAGCCCGGGGAGATCAGTAAACCAATAAAGGTAACAAATAATATATTAATTTTAAGACTAAATGATACGAGAACTATTTCTAATAAAGAAATTGATTTAGATAAATTAAAAAACAATATAATTAACCAAAGAAAAAATGATCTATTCGATTTATATTCAAGCAGTTATTTGTCAAAACTTAAAAATTCTAGTTTAATAGAATATAAATGAAGAAAAAAATAATCTTAATTTCTGGTGATCCAAACAGCATTAATTCGGAGATAATTTATAAAAGTTGGAAAAAACTCAATTATGCAACTAGAAAAAAAATATACCTAGTTTCAAACTATTTACTTTTAAAGAAACAGTTGAAAAAACTTAAATACCCTATTGGCATAACAAAAGTAAAAAATATAAATATAAGTTCAGATACTAAAAACTTAAAAGTTATAGATATTGGGTTAAAATTTAGTAATCCATTTAAGGTAGATTTCAAAAATGCGTCTGAATTTGTGATAAAATCTTTAAATTATAGTCATAAATTAGCTTTGCGAGATGATGTTATTGGTATCATAAATTGTCCAATTAATAAAAATCTTTTAAAAAAAGATAATATCGGAGTCACTGAATATTTGGCCTCGAAATGTAAAATAAGAAATAATTATGAGTCCATGTTAATTTTTAATAAAGAATTATCAGTTTGCCCGATCACAACCCATCTTGATATTAAACAAGTTGCTAAAAAAATTAGTAAAAAAATTATCATAAATAAAACTATAATAATTCAAAGATGGTTTAAAAAAACATTTTCAAAAAAACCTAAAATAGCTATATTAGGTTTAAATCCGCATAATGCGGAATTAAAAAAAAATTCAGAAGAGAGAAGAATAATTATTCCAGCAATATTACAACTTAATAGATTAGGATTAAATGTAAAGGGTCCTATGATAGCTGACACATTTTTTATTAAAGATCATAAAAAATTTGATTTAATTATTGGGATGTATCATGATCAGGTTTTAGTTCCTTTTAAAACCATATTTAAATTTGATGCTATAAATATTACCTTAGGATTAAAATATTTAAGGGCATCTCCGGATCACGGGGTTGCAACTAATTTAATTGGGAAAAAAAAAGCTGACCCACATAGTCTCCTAAATTGTATAAATTTTTTTAATAAATTTGGAAAATGAGATTTCCAAAAAAATCTTTAGGTCAAAATTTTTTAAAAGACAAAAATATTATAAAAAAGATTTTAGATCTAGTTGAAATTAAAAATAAGAATGTTATTGAAATAGGTCCAGGTACTGGTGCTTTAACTGAAGAAATAATTAAAAGAAAACCTAAAACAATTTCTTTAATTGAAAAAGACAATTCTTTAGCAAAAGATTTAAAAGAAAGATTTTCGGCTAATAAAATTCTAAAAATTTATAACGAAGACATTTTAAAGTTTAATATTGAAAAAATTGACGTTAAAAGTTCAGTGATTTTTGGAAACCTACCTTACAATATTTCTTCTCAGATTCTCGTTAAATTCATTAAAATAAGGAATAATCCTAAAAGTTTTAATGACATTATCTTTATGTTTCAAAAAGAGTTAGGTGAAAAAATTATCGGGAACTATCCATCAAAACATTATGGTAGATTATCTATACTGACAAATTTTAAATTTAATATTATAAATAAATTTTTAGTTTCACCTAATTGTTTTGTTCCAAAGCCAAAAGTAACTTCAATGGTAATTCATTTTAAACCTAAAACTAAAAAGCTATTCAATATTAATAATATTAATAATCTGGAAAAAATCACAAATATTCTCTTTTCAAATAAAAGAAAAATGATCAATAAAAATATAAAAAAAATATTAAATAAAAATCAAATTAATAAAATAAAAAGTCTAAATTGCTATCACAGGCCAGCTGAAATAAATCCTGACCTTTACTACAAAATTACTGAAATTTATGAAAAGAATTAGAGGCTATTTTTTTCATTTAAAATAATACTCTCTAATTGTTTGAAGCAAACTTCTAAATTTTTATTAATTAAAATATAATCATAATCATGCCAATGTTTAATATCCTCATCAAATGAATTAAATCTTTTCTCTATTTCTTTATCTGTATTTTGATTTCTTTTAACTAATCTGTTTTTTAGCTCTTCTTTATTATCAGCTATTAAAAAAATTTTTACTAAATTAAGATTATTAAATTTCGATAATTGTTTTGTACCTTGCCAGTCAATATCAAAAATAATATCATTTTTTTTAATGATCTCATCAACGCTTCTCTTACATGTGCCATAATAATTTTCAAAAATTTTTGCATATTCATAAAATTCATTTTGCTTAATTAATTCCTCAAATTTCTTTACGGATACAAAATTATAGTCAACTCCATCAACTTCGTTTGATCTTGGTGGTCTTGTTGTATGTGAAACTGAAATTTTAAATGACTGATATTTTTGCTGAATTTTTTTTGTAAGAGTTGTTTTTCCTACACCAGACGGAGAGGATAATATAACCATGATATTTTTACTATCACGCATCATCTATCCTTAAATTTATTAACTTGTTTTATTTTCAATAAATTTTATTGCGTCACCAACTGTAAGAATTTTTTCAGCTTCACTATCAGAGATTTCTGAACCAAATTCTTCTTCGAAGGCCATCACTAATTCAACAGTATCCAAGCTGTCTGCACCAAGATCATCTATAAAGCTAGCTTCTTCTGTTACTTTTTCTTCCTCTATTCCTAAATGATCGGCTACTATTTTTTTTATTTTACTTTTAACATCGTCTGACATGAAATCCTTTCGTATATGTATAATTCTTAATAAATTATTAATAAGAATTGTCAAGCCATATACATTCCACCATTAACATGAATTGTTTCTCCATTTATATATTTAGCCATATCAGATGCTAGAAAAGCCACACAATTTGAAACATCCTCACCTGACCCAAGTTCACCAGCAGGTATTTTGCTTATTAAAACTTTTTTAAATTCGTCGTTAATTTTGTCCGTCATTTCAGTTTTTATAAATCCAGGCGAAACACAATTGATATTAATATTTTTTTTTGCATACTCAATAGCTAAGCTTTTTGAAAAAGCAACAATACCAGCTTTTGAAGCAGCATAATTTGCTTGTCCAAGATTTCCTGTATGACCAACAATAGAGGTAATATTAATTATCTTACCGTATTTATTTTTTAACATCTTTTTTATAGAGTATTTACACATCAAAAAACTTGATGTTAAATTTATATCTAAAACTTTTTTCCAATTTTCTTGTGAAAGTCTAATTGATAAATTATCCAATGTAATACCAGCATTATTAATAAGCACTTCAATTCCCTGAAGTTTTTTATCAACTCGATCAACAAATTCTTCAATTTTGTCATGATCGTCTAATTTGAACTTTTCTATATCGATGTTATTAAATTTTTTTTTTAAATTATTTAATTTTTCCTCGTTTGTACCACTAGCAACTATTTTAGATCCTAAATTACTAAATTTTTCAACTAGGCTTCCACCAATGCCTCCAGTCGCACCTGTGATCAAAATTTTTTTATTTTTTAAGTTCATTTATTAAATTTTTAATATCAGCTATTGAGTTAATTGAAAAGCAATTTGCGTTTTTTATAGTCCTTTTTACCATTCCAGTTAAGGCTTTACCTGGGCCAATCTCAATAAAGTTTTGGACACCGGCATTGGAAATATTAATTAAACTCTCCCGCCATCTAACAGATGAATATATCTGCTTAACTAACAGACTTTTAATATTTTTAGGATCATCTTCAGCTTTTGCAGTCACATTATTCATTATTTTGATTACTGGTGTATTAAATATTGTGCTATTGATTTTTTCCTCCATAGTATTTGCAGCAGATTTCATTAAAGAGCAATGAAAAGGAGCGCTTACTTTCAGTGGTATTGATTTAATTTTTTTTTCTTTAAGATAACTCTGAAGTATTTGAACACTTTCTTTATTTCCGCTCATAATTATTTGACCCTCTGCGTTATCATTAGCTATTTCACAAATTCCATTTTTAAAATCGAGATTTTGAATTAATTTACTTATCTCACCTGTCTTCAGTCCTAGAACAGCTATCATACTTCCAGCTCCTACTGGTACGGCATTTTGCATAGCTTTTCCTCTCTCATGAAGCAAGTGCAATGCATCTTTAAAATTTAGTGAGTCCGAACAAACTAACGCGCTGTACTCACCCAGTGAGTGTCCTGCAAAATATTTAAATGATTTTAAATCTAAACCGAATTCAATTTTTAATACCTTAAAGATTGCATTGCTGACTGTTAAAATTGCTGGCTGAGTGTTTTTTGTCAGTTGAAGCTGATCCTCTGGCCCCTCGAGAATTAACTTAGAAATTTTAAAATTTAGTGTATCATCAGCTTCTTTGAAAGTTTGTTTTACTAAATCAAAATTATTATTAAACTCTAAGCCCATACCCACGACTTGAGATCCTTGACCTGGAAATAATAAAGCGTTCATTTTACAAGTTATTTCAATAATTATTAGTGTTGATATAATTCTTCATTATAGTATAAACCAGTTTTTATAAATAATTAAAAAAACAAATTTTATACAACCAATTATGGCTTTTTACGAAAACACAATAGTAGCTAAACAAGATCTAGCTGAAAAAGAATTAAAGCTTATCAAAGAAAAATACAGTAAATTAATTAATGCTACGGGAAAAGTAGTAAAAATAGAGGAATGGGGTCTTTTAAATTTAGCCAATAAAATCAAAAATTATAAAAAAGGTTTTTATATTCATTACAAGTTTGAGGGAAACGACAGTACTCTTAATGAAGTTAAAAAAAAAATGAGCTTAGACTCATCGATAATAAGACATTTAATTGTAAAATATAATAAGCTAGACGTAGACACTGAATTTTTCAATAAAAACAATTGATAATAATTTATGAAAAGAAAAAATAAAAAATTTCAAAAAAGAGGTTCGAATACTCTAAGTAAACTAAGTTTGTTTCAAAAAAATGATGGTAAATTTTCTAGAAAATGTCCGCTATCTGTAAAGAACGGCCCAATTGTAGATTATAAAAATGTGAGTTTACTGAAAAAATATATGTCAGATAATGGAAAAATTATCTCGTCTAAAATAACTTCTGTTTCTTTTGGAAAACAAAAAAAACTTACTCGAGAAATTAAAAAAGCAAAAATTTTAGGGTTATTATAAAATGCAAATTATTTTGTTAGAAAATATACTAAATCTAGGAAATATCGGAGACAAAGTTACTGTTAAAAACGGTTATGGACGAAACTTTCTTCTTAAACAAGGTAAGGCATTGAGATTTAATAAAGAAAATGAAGAATTAGTTAATAAAAAAAAAGATGAATTAAATAAAAAAAATGTTGAAATAAAAAATAAATTTAAAGAAATAGCAAAATTAGTTAATAACAAATCATTTACTTTCTTTAAAGAAAGCAAAGAGAATGGTGATCTTTATGGATCAATAAAACCAAAAGAAATAACCTCTTTAATTAAAGAAAAAGCAAAAGCTGATGTAAGTCCTTCACAGATTATTCTTAAGGATGATTTAAATAAAATTGGTTTATTCAAAGCAGATATAAATTTTCACTCTGAAGTTAAAGCCAAAATCTCAATCAAAATAGATAAGATACAATCTAAATAACTTTTCCACAGAGATATTGAAACGGTGTGTAAGTTTTATCTTTATGATTGATATTCTTGGACTAATATACGTATGTGAAAGAAATAAATTCTCTACAAGATAAACCTCTAAATAAACAACCTTCAAATTTAGAAGCAGAACAAGCTTTATTAGGATCAATACTGATCAATAACGATATCATTGATGAAGTTTCTACTATTGTAAATTCTTCAATTTTTTATGATCCTGCCCATATTAAAATTTATGAAGTTATTGAAAATTTAAATAACAAAGGAATGATAGCAAATCCAATAACTTTAAAAAATTTTTTTGAAAAAGATAATATGTT
>MDTD01016746.1_pt1 | contig 21357 bp, 23 predicted proteins | sample 811221 | NCBI WGS metagenome assembly MDTD01 (sample SAMN05326646, study PRJNA326480) | marine metagenome | isolation source: seawater | place: Pacific Ocean: South West | collected 2011 | reverse complement strand
GTACAGCCGGTCGAGTTCGGTCGCGTCTCCGAGCAGCACGGCCGGAAGCCCCATCTCGCTCAGTGCCAGCAGTCCGAAGATCGTTTCACCCGGGGGGGGAGCATGGCTGAGATCGACCAGCACGGCATCGGCATGTTCGATCAGCAGGGCGTCGAGGTTGCCATGGGACGCAACGGTGATTTTCGGTGCCGGTCCGGCCGGCCACGCCGCAGCGACGGCGGCCGCGAGGCGGGTGGCCTTCGGCAGGGTGTACTCTGCGGCGAGCAGACAGATGTGCGTTCGATGGTCCAGAGCCGTACTCCTCGGCCCCGGTCGGATCAGGGGCCAGACCGACTATCGGCCCGTCTTCGGAGCTCCTTGAGCCCTTCGAGATCGAGTTCCACTTTCTGATTCGGGGCCAGCGAGAGGGCCTCGATGGTGCCGTTCGGCACCTCGATCGCGAATCGGGCGGGACTGCTGCTCCAGTAGTGCTTCAGTCGGGCCTGGTACGCGAGTTCGGACTCGTCGTCGGCTCTCGGAGGCTCGGCCTTCATCCGGTGGATGGTGATGATGTAGCCCCGTCCGTCCAGATAGAGCAGGTCGATGTCCATGAGGCAGTTGGCCATCCAGAACGAACGAATCTGATTGTCGGGAAAGATGAACAGCATCCCCTCGCCGTCGGGAAGCGATGTGCGGCCCATCAGTCCCCGGGCGATGGCGGCTTCGTTCATCGCCAGTTCCATCCTCCACGGGCGACCGCCCAGCATGATCGTTTCATGCGTGCGCATGGCGGGGGCGTCGGTGCATCCCCAGGCCAGAGCGGCCACGATGAGCATCAGCAGCCGAGCAGCCATGCGTGGTCCTCCTCGGAGAAGGTGATGGGGGAACGGGACATCCGATCCAACTCGAAGGTCTGCAGGAAATCATGCATCGTCATCTCCCTCCGGGCTCCGCCGCATCCGCACCAGGAGGCCAGCAGTCCGATCACCCGTTCGGGGCTCGTGCCGCCATCGCGGTAGAAGGACAGGCGGGTGTCCCCGTGACGCTTGGCGAGCCGTCGGCCGTCCGGACCGACCACCAGCGGAAGATGCCACCATCGTGGCGGACTCGCTCCCAGGGCATTGTAGAGCAGCGTCTGACGTGCGGCGCTCTCGAGGAGATCGTCCCCCCGCACGACGTCGGTCACCTGCTGCCGAATGTCGTCGACCACGACGCTCAGCTGGTACGCCGGTGTACCCCGGCGGGTCCAGACCACGAAATCGCCGCCCGATGCGACGAGATCGACGCGCTGTCTTCCGGCGATCCGATCATCGATGTCGAGACCGGGAACATCCACGATCATGCGGTAGTTGTGGTCGTCCTCGTCGAACGCGACGGCCGTTCCCGCCTTCTCGGGTCGCGACGCGTGGGAGACGGTGGCGGTGCCGTCCTGGGGGGCGCTGGCGACGGCCTCGATCTCGCTGCGTGTCAGGGCGCACGGGTAGACGTGCCCATCGGTGCAGAGGGTCTGCATGGTCCGTCGGTAGGGATCGAGGTCGTGAGACTGGGTCAGGGGGTCGCCGTCCCAGTCCAGTCCCAGCCAATGCAGGAGATCGAGTGCTTCGGATGCGGCATCGGACTTGATTCTGGGTCCGTCGAGGTCTTCCATCCGCATGACGATCTTCCATCCGCGGCGGCGTGCCATCGCCCAGTTCACGACGAAGGTTCGCGCGTTGCCGAGGTGAAGCGCCCCGGTCGGTGACGGTGCGATGCGGGTCACACCCGGCGGATCGGGCTCAGAGGCGGGGTTGGAGGGGGAGATTGACATCATGGTTCGACCCGTGGATGGTATGGCAACAGCATCCGGTCAGGTGGCCGTTGACAGAGAGGTGGTCCGGCATGGACAAACTGAATGAGACCATGATCGAGCAGGCACTGGAAGCGGTCACGGATTGGTCGCTCAACGGCGAGTCGATCCAGCGTACCTTCACCCACGAGGATTTCATGGGATCCATGGCCTTCGTGCAGGCGGTGGCCGAGCTGGCCGAGGCCGCTCAGCATCATCCGGACATCCTGATCCGCTGGAACAAGGTGACGCTCACGCTGTCGACGCACGATGCGGGCGGTCTGACCGAACGCGACTTCCTGCTTGCCAAATCCATCGATCAGCTGGCCTGAGTCAGTCGGCATCCTTCAGCACTTCGCGGACCAGTGAAGCGCGGATCTCGAGCTCCTCCTCGTCGTTCAGCGTGCAGTTCACGTGCTGTCGCAGATGAGCGGGCTGGATCTGGATGAAGAGGTCGTCAAGCCGATGCAGTGGGACGTCGAGGCGGTCGAGGCATGCTCCGAGCCGGACCCGGCTGATGAGCTTCATTGCCTCCTCGACCTTGAGCAGTCGGGCGGATCGAAGGATGTTCAGCGCCCGGTGGACTCGGTCGTCCAGCAGGGTGGGATTTCGCTTCAACAGCACCTGCCGCGCGGATCGCTCGTAGTCGATGAGGGCCGGCATGATGCGCTCGGTGAAGATGTCGCGGATGTCCTCCTCCGTCGAGCCCAGCGTCACCTGATTGCTGATCTGGAAGATGTTTCCGAGGGATTCCGATCCTTCGCCGTAGTAGCCTCTCACCGCCAGATGGAGTTCCTTGGCGGCTCTGCGGACCTTGCCGAGTTCGTTGGTGATGCGAAGGCCCGGCAGATGGACCATGATGGAGAATCGAATGCCGGTGCCGACGTTGGTGGGGCAGACGGCCAGGTATCCCCATCGATCGCTGAAGGCGAAATCGAGCTGCTGTTCGAGTATCAGATCGGTCCCCCGAACCTGCTGGAAGGCGGCGTCGATGTCCGAACCGCCGCGCAGGGCCTGGATCCGAAGATGGTCCTCCTCGTTGACCATGATGCTGAGTTGCTCGTCACCGGAGATCGCCACCCCGCGATGGAGGGTGCTTTCCGCAAGATTCTTCGAGATGAGATGACGTTCGACCAGCAGACTCCGGTCGTGGGCATTGATCTCGTCCAGATCGATCCAGATGATCTTGTTGGCCACGGAGGCGTTGAGCAGCACGTGCTGGGTGGAACGCACGATCTGGGCGCACTGGGTCTCGGATGCGCGGTTGAGAAACGGGTGGCCGGAGAGATTGCGGGCCAGCCGGACGCGGCTGCTGAGCACGACGTCCCGGTCCCGGGGCGATCCGTCATCACTCATCACGGTCACCTTCGGGTTCGGGCTCGACGTTGGTGGTGAGTTCGTTGAGGCGATCGCGTAGTTCCGCCGCCCGTTCGTACTGTTCGGCGGTGACGGCTGCGTCCAGCTCCCGCATCAGTTTGCGGGCCCGGATCTCGTTGTGGGACGGGGTGTGCATCTTGCGCGGGATTCGACCCACATGCTCGCGATGCCCGAACTGCGACTGTTCGATGAGCTGGCCCAGCTGGTCCTCGAACGCCCGGTAGCATTCGGGGCATCCGATCAGGTTGGCCTGCTTGATCTGTCCGAACGTCGAACCGCACCCGCCGCACCGCTGGTGCCCGGAAGCGTCTCCGCTCTTGTTTCCGATCACGAACTTCGACAGCATCTTGTTGACCGGCTGCTGTCCGGGGATGGCGATGCCGGCGGCCTGGGCGTGTTCCAGGCACAGGTGCACTTCCTTCTTCGTTCCACCCGAAATGGTGACTTCATGGACGACTGCCGGTTTGTTGCAGAGATCGCACTTCATGGGTTCATCCTAGGCATGCGGATGGTGTCAGGCCGAGGCGTGGCTGGTCAGCAGCGCAGCATGGATCCGGGCCGCATCCGTCAGGATACGGGCGGTGCTCTCCAGTGATTGCATGGTGCTGGCGTCACTTCGTCCCGTGGAGGGATCGGGGTGGCATTCGATGAAGAGGGCGTGGACCCCGGCCGCCACGGCGGCGCGGGCGAGCAGATCCGCGCGGTCGGGACGGCCCGCCGTCTGATCCGCACCCGCACCGGGCAGCTGCGTCGAGTGGGTCACATCGAAGCAGACCGGGGCTCCGAGTTCCATCATGTCGCCGAGACCGATGAAGTCGTTGACCAGCCGGTGGTAGCCGAAGAAGGTGCCACGTTCGGTGAGCATGGATCCGGAGGCCTTGCAGGCCTCCAACTTGTCCAGGACGTGCTTCATCTCGGCGGGGGACATGAACTGTCCCTTCTTGACGTTGACCGGCTTGCCGGTTTCGGCGCACGCCTGCAGGAGATCCGTCTGGCGACACAGGAACGCCGGGACCTGGAGCAGATCGATGGTCGACGAGGCTGCCTCGGCCTGATCCGGTGCGTGGATGTCGGTGGTGAGTGGAAGCTCAAATTCCTCACCCAGTGCGGCCATCGTGTCCAGGCCCTCGGCCATGCCCGGTCCGCGGTGGGAACGCATGCTGGTGCGATTGGCCTTGTCGAAGCTTGCCTTGAAGATCAGGGGCAGCCCCAGATCCTGACAGCATTGCTTGAGAAATCCCGCGATGCGTCGGTTGGTGTCGTCATCCTCGAGCACGCAGGGGCCGGCAAGCACCGTCAGGGGCTGTCCAGGGCCGATTTGGATGTCGTCGATGGTCAGGTGGGAGGCCATTCGTACAGGGTACAGCCTGCCGAAGGGGTTGGAAACGTCGATTTGCCCGCAGATTCGGGAATCCTGTTTCCACCCGATCCGAACCGTTCCATTCTGCGTATAGATCTTCGTCCTTCGTCTTCAGGTCGGCTCCCGACCGGTCGATGGGGAGAAAGACGGCCCGATCCAGGTTGACCGGGCCAACGGTGCGATTTGAACTGGAGATCGGCATGGCACAGCTGCCCCGCGAACCGGAAGCCTTCTGCGAACATGTACTGCGCGTCATCCGCAAGCAGATCCGCGATCGTGAGGTCGAGTTGCTGGGGCCGATGGATCTGAGCATCGGGGGCCGTCATCTGGATCTCAACAATCTCTACCGCATGGTCATCTGCGATCCGGAACGAGGTGCCGAAGTCGTGGACGACTTCATCGGCCGTCTGCTCGACGGCGATTCCATCGCCCAGGCTCCGCTGCCCCTGTCCCTGGCCCGCACCCGGATCATGCCCCGCATCCAGCCGCAGTCGATCTTCGATCATCTCGATCGTGAACAGGTCGCCCACCTTCCGTTCGTCAACGACACCGTCATCGTCTACGTGATCGACATGCCGCGGCTGACCGTGAGCATCACCATCGAGCAGATCGTCCGTTGGGGAATCACCATCAACGAACTCGACGAGTACGCACGTGAGAACCTGGCCCGGTACGCACCGGATCTGAAGGTGCAGCTCGTCGATTCGGAGGACGGCGGTCGGGCGGCGATCTTCTCGGCGCACGACGGCTACGACGCAGCCCGGCTCCTCATGGGCTCGCTCCACGGCCGGCTCGCGCCGGAGCTCAAGGGCGACTTCTACGTGGCGGCTCCCGCCCGCGACATGTTCGTGGCGATGTCCTACGAGCCGCACGGGTTCGTCGATCGTCTTCGACGCAAGGTGCAGCGGGACTTCAAGCGGCTTCCGTACCCCATCACCACCGATCTCTTCGTGGTGACCCGTGATGGCGTGGCCGGAACCATGAACGCGGCCTGAGTCGGGACACGACCGGCGGTGGTTGCGATACCCTGTGGGATCACCGCGATGATTCTCCTGATCGACAACTACGACTCGTTCACCTGGAACCTCGTGCAGTGCATGGGGGTGCTGCGGCCCGATGTCCGGATCGAAGTGGTGCGCAACGATCGAATCGATGTCGACGGTGCGATCGCACTCGATCCGACCCATCTCGTGCTTTCCCCCGGTCCCTGCACACCGACGGAGACCGGTATCTGCCCCGATCTCATCCGGGCCTTCGCGGGACGCGTTCCGATGCTCGGAGTGTGCCTGGGGCACCAGACGATCGGCGACGTGCACGGGATGGTCGTCAAGCGGCACGGCACTCCGATGCACGGCAAGACGTCCGAGATCAGGCACGACGGTCGTGGCCTCTTCGAGGGGTTGCCCGACCCGTTCATCGCCACCCGCTACCACTCCCTAATCGTCGATCGAAGTACCGTCTCTCCGGAGTTCGAGATCAGCGCCTGGACCGAAGCGGGTGACGTCATGGGATTGCGATGGCGTGCCGCCCCCGGACAGGCCCCCATGGATGGCGTCCAGTTCCATCCGGAGAGCTTCCTTTCCGATCACGGACCGGCACTGCTTGCGAACTTCCTCGGAGTTTCCCGACCGGAGGCGGGCCATGTAGGATGCAGGCACCATGTCTGACGCCGCCACGACCCGCTCCATGATCCGATCCATCGACGACCAGGCCATCGTCCTGGCGCCGTCCTCGAGTTCGTACGAGTTGGCACTGGTTCCCCTCGCCCCGATCGAGGCGGAGCCGGGCCAGCGGATCAGAGGTCGAATCGAGGCCGAGGCCCTGAAGATTCATCCCGCGGTCGGGGGAGGCATCTTCATCGAGCCTCTGTCCGGTCAGCCGCGGATCGTGGCGGGTCGGGTGATCGAGGTCGATCGCGACGAGCGTCGGGTGCTGCTCAAGTCGGTGGTGCCCATCACGCTCCACCTGTCCAGGGACCTGGACCTTGATCAGTGCGCGGAGGGGCATTTCATCAACTGCCATGTCCGCTCGGGCGCCACCTTCACCCCGGAAGGCTGAAGACCTACTGGGTCGGCTTCAATCCCTTGACGAACTCCACATAGGCCAGGCGGTTGGCGTCGACCGTGTCTTCGGGGCCGATGAGCTTGAGGAACACCGAGCCGACCGGAGCCTCCACCATCGAGACCAGCATCAGCTGGTCGGCCTTGTGCCACGCACCGCCCATTCCCATGTACTCGCCCTTGATCTCCACCAGGGTGACGGGCATGGTGCCGACCGTGAAGGTCTCGACCTTGGCCTTGGCGGGCCCGCCGTCGACGGATCTGAACTGGGACGTCCAGCGCCGGATGTTCGCCTCGGGCGTGTTGCCGGGAGCTTCGGGAAAATGGGTGACGGTGAGTTCCGCCGGTTCGGTGCCGTTGGCGCCGGGCACGAGGTAGTTCGCCTTCCGCATGCTTCGCTTGGGTGGCTGCCAGAGCCAGGTGATCGGCTTGGTGGTCTCGAGTCCGAGGAACACGGCGGAGGTGGGATCCTCCGGTTCGGTGGTGCTGGGGGAGGTGTCGATGGTCCGGGTGATTTCGAGACTGTCCAGCAGGGAGTTGGGGGCTGGCGCGTTCTCGACCGTCGGGGGCGGGGCCGTCGGAGCGACCGGAGCGGGATCGTCGCACCCGCTCAGGTGCGGCAAAAGGCAGCAGACGGACAGGATGGCGATGGGTCGGATATGCATGGTGTGTTCTAATCCTGAGCCTTGTTCTTTTCGACAAGACGGACGTCGCTGATTGAAAGTGAATCGTCGATCGCCTTCGTCATGTCCCAGAGTGTGAGTGCAGCGCCGGTCACGGCTGACAACGCCTCCATTTCGATTCCGGTGCGGGCGACGACCGTCGCGGTGGTCCGGATGCGAATGGCCGTGTCGCCATCCCGTCGGAACTCCACGGAGGCATGCTCGATCGGTACCGGGTGGCAGAGGGGGATGGTGCGTGCGCAGTCCTTGGCGGCCTGGATGCCGGCCAGCCTGGCCACGGCCAGTGCCTCCCCCTTGGGCAGATCGCCCTGCATGATTCGATCGATGGTCGAGGCTTTCGCGTTGAAGCGACCTTCCGCGACGGCCTCACGGCGAACCGCCGGCTTGCCGGACACGTCGACCATGCCGGCCCGCCCCTGTGCGTCGAGATGTGTCAGAGGTGCTTCGCTCATGGCTGTTCCGATGAGGCATCGTAGACCACTTCGCCGGCGGAAATGGTCAGATGCGGCGAAGGACGTTCATTGTCCCACAGTTCGGCGAGGGGGTCCCCGTTCCATCGGACGCAGTCGCCGTGGGCACCGGGTCGCAATACTCCGCCGTCGGTGAACCGGCAGCATTCCGCGGCATCACGTGTGTATGCCACCAGGGCTTCCTCGACGGAAATCGTCTGTTCGGGATGAAACGGGGTGTCGTCGATGGTCAGACCGGTCGTGGCGGAGTGGATTCCGGCCATGGGATCGCAGGTGACGATGGGCCAGTCCGAGCCGAAGGCGAACCGTGCTCCCGCGTCACGAAGGGACCGGAACGGAGCCAGCCATCCTGCACGCTCCGCTCCCAGGGCGGTGGTGGCGGATCTGGCGTCATCGGCCCGGTGCAGTGGTTGCATGCTGAACCAGACCCCCCTGCATCGTGCAAGGTCATCCGGATCCACCACTTCACCGTGTTCCAGCGTGACGCGTCCCGATTGGGACCGCTCATGAAGGTCAAGCACCAGTCCGACCGCCTCGTCGCCGATGGCATGGGCGGCGGCGTCGAGTCCGGCGGAATGGACCGAATCGAGCCAGGGGAGCAGTTGCTGCTCAAGGGCCAGTTCGACCAGCATCCCGCGGTCGCCCGGACGATCGGCCCAGTCGTCGCGAAGCCGGGCGGAGCGTGATCCGATCGTGCCGTCGATGAACGTCTTGCAGCCCGAGATGAACAGGTGTTCGTCATGATCGAAGGACGGTATCCACGCCAGGTCGAGGGGCAGTTCACGATCGAGCAGGACCACCGAGCAGCGGAGGGTGAGATCGGATTGCAGAGGGACGTAGACGGAGTGGAGGTCCCTGGCGTACTCCATCGTTCGCACCCCGGTGAGTCCCATGCGGTGGGCGTGCCGCTGGGCCTCGAGGAGGTGGGCACGCCGCCGCTCGATCGAAGGGGCGGGGATGTTCGACTGGACATACTTCCACGCGGCGTTCTCGAGCAGCAGACCGGTGGCGGTGCCGTTTCCGCAACGCACGTGCCGTCCTCCCTCCGATTCGAGCGTGGCGTCGTCCGGAAGGTCGCAGATGCGAAGCACGGGTTCATTCACCAGAGCGGCGTGCCAGTCCATTCTCCAGCACACGACCGGCCGGTCGCCCGCTCCACGCAGCCACTCGTCGGTGGGAAGTTGGCCACCCCAATTGTCCTGCGACCAGCCGTGGGCGAGCAGCCATGCGTCCGGCGGCAGCGTGGGCAGGGCGCCCTCGATGCGGGCTTCGAACTCCGCACGGGATGTCACGGTGGAAAGGTCGAGGGTTTCGAGCGATGAGCCGCCCAGCAGCAGATGCAGGTGGGCGTCGATCAGACCCGGGGTCACCACATCGCCCCGGCAGTCGATCGATTGGATATCGCCGGCGGGGGCGTCGAGGGCGGCGACGCGACCGTTTCGGATCAGCATGGACTTCGCAACCGGGTGTGCGGGATCACCCGTCCAGATGCGGGCGTTGGCAAGATGGAGATCCCTCATGCGACCGACTCCCGTACGGCGTGACAGAACTCGCGGATCAGTGCCGGTTCCTTGGTGCCCGGTGTCGATTCCACTCCGCTGCTCACATCCACGCCCCACGGACGCAGAACCCGTATCGATTCGCCAACCGTATCCGGACCGAGACCACCCGCGAGGACGATGGGGGTCCGAAGACGGTCACGAATTTCGAGGAAGGCGGCATGGTCGAACCGTTGGCCGCTCCCCGGCCGTTCGTTGTCCACGAGCAGTCGGTCGATTCCGTCCGCGGCATCCCAGCGCAGCAGCGACGGTCCGTCGAACGGGACGGCGCGGATCACCGGTCCACTGATCCTGCGCACCAGATCCTCGTCCTCGTTTCCGTGCAGTTGGGTCCAACGCGGCTGCCATGGCTGGAGGTCCGAGTCGAACCCGCCATCGACGAAGACGCCCACCGCTTCGACATGATCGGGCAGCAGCTCCGCGATCCGCACCGCGTCCCGGTGGCTGATCGTTCGTGGTGATCCCGGTGCCAGCACGAAGCCAATGGCATCCGCGCCCGATTCGACGGCGGTCATCGCGGTTTCGGGGTCGCGAATGCCGCAGATCTTGATGCGGGGGGCGGCGTCGTCCGTTCGGTTCCAATTCTGAGTCATGGGTTCGGTTCCGAGGTCGTTCCGCCCAGTTCGGCCAGCAGTGCATTGGCCAGGGAACGATGGCCGTCATCATCCAGCTTCGACACGACGTCGTCCAGCAGCGCCCTGGCCTCGCCGGGTCGATCGAGGATTCTGGTGTAGAGCAGGCCCAGAATCAGCGTGACCTCGTGGTTCTGCGGGGAGCGGGGATAGTGCTCGAGGAATCGTTCGTAGGCGGCAGCCGCGACGGCCCGATCCCCTTCGGCGTAGAGCCGGTTCGCAAGGTCCAGCTGGGGCTGCTCGGAGAGGACGGCATCCGGATCGATCCCGAGCAGATCCCGATAGGCCACGCCGGCTTCATCGAACTGGCCTCGTCGAATCAGGCCGTGGATCCTGGCTCGTGCATCGCCGATCGAACGGCGTCGTGCCTGTTCCTGTGGACTCAGTTTCACGACCGGCGGGGATGTGGGCGTTGCGGTCGTGTCCCAGGTTCCGGAGGGATGTTGCCGGATCGTCCTTCGGAATGCGGCCCGTCGCCGGGCCTGCCTCCAGAGGTAGACCATGTCGAAGTCGTCCGACTTGAGCAGGCCGATGCCAAGCAGCAGGACGGCCAGCAGGAATCCGTAGAGATAGCCTGCGATGTGGGCTACGTACGCCGTGGTGGAGCCGCTGGGGGCCACCCAGCCCACGAAGTCGATCAGGACGTAGAACCCCACGACCCATAGGCTTCCGATCTCGAACACTCCGATCATGATGAACAGCAGCAGGACACGAATGCGACTGCGGGGGAAGAGGGCGATGAAGCCGCCGATCAGGGCGCACACCGATCCGCTGGCTCCGATGACGGGAGCGGCGGTCTCCATCATGTGGGCGATGCCCGCGATGCAGCCTCCGATCAGATAGAAGCCCAGGAAGCTTGCGTGGCCGAGCCGGTCCTCGAGGGACGTGCCGAAGATCCACAGCCCGATCATGTTGAAGACCAGATGGAGGATGTCCGAGGGATTGTGGGCGAACTGGTAGGTGAGCAGATTCCACCAGTGGAATTCACCCTTGGAGAGCATCATCCAGTTCGTCAGGGTCTCGAAGGACACTCCCCCGAACACGTCCCCGGCGAGTCCCGCCAGGTAGATCAGCATGTTGAGGACGATCAGGATCTCCACGACGCGGGGGCGTCGTTTCGTGGGACGATCTGTTCCGATGGGTATGAACACGCTTCACCAGTGTAGGAGGTGGCTGGCAGGGAGGCCTTCCCGGCTGTGGATTGAAAGAGTGATGCAGGTGTTCTACTATGAGGTGCTCTGCCCCGTGGTGGGTCCGGGTCGTGCCTGCGAGGCCGGCTCGGCGTGTTTCCAGGTGGAAAGCGGGGCGGTGTGGCAGTTCAGCTAGGAGACAGTGGCATTCATCGTGCCGCTGGTATGGAAGAGATGGCCGAGGCAGCAGCGACGATGCACATGGACAAGGGGCTCGATCACACCATCATCGGTGAATCGACGAAATCCTTCATCGATGGTCAGAACGGGGTTCTGGAATACCTCGGAATCGACATCGACGACCTCGCCCGCAATTCGACCTTCGAGGAGGTCGTCTTCCTCCTGTGGAACGACCGCCTTCCCAGCGAATCAGAACTTGAATCGCTGAAGAGCGAGCTGCGGGCCGAATACGAACTCGGCTCCGAGCTGCTCGGGATGCTTCGGCTGGTTCCCGCCGACGCCTCGCCGATGCACATGCTGCGAACCATGGTCTCGGCCATGGGGACGATGGATGCCGAGTGCGACGATCAGACGTTCGAGAGCGAGCGGCGGAAGGCCATCAAGGTCCTGGCCAAGACCCCGGCGATCATCGCGGCGTTCTCCCGGCTGCGCAAGGGGGAGGAGCCCGTGGATCCGCGTCCCGATCTCGACATCGCAACCAACTTCCTCTGGATGCTCAACAACGAGATGCCCGGAGCAGCCAGTGCACGAGCCATCGACGTGAGCCTCGTGCTCCATGCGGACCACGGCATCAATGCCTCGACCTTCGCGGCGATGGTCACCATCGCGACGCAGAGCGACATGTATTCGGCGCTGACATCGGCCATCGGAACCCTGCGGGGTCCTCTGCACGGGGGTGCCAACGAGCGAGTGATGCGGATGCTCCAGGAGATCGGCGATCTGGATGCCGTGGATGCCTTCGTCCAGGAATCCCTGGCGACCAAGCGAAAGATCATGGGATTCGGCCATCGGGTCTACAAGGCTCTCGATCCTCGGGCCAAGTATCTCCGTACCTTCGCCAAGCAGATCGCGGACGAGACCGGGAATCATCAGCTCTACGAGATGAGTACGAGGATCCAGGACATCATGGAGCGTGAGGTCGGTGCCAAGGGGATCTACCCGAACGTGGACTTCTATTCCGCGACCACCTACTACTCACTCGGACTGGAAATCGATCTGTTCACCCCGGTGTTCGCCCTGAGCCGCAACGCCGGCTGGGCCGCCCACGTGCTCGAACAGCATCAGGACAACCGGCTCATTCGACCGCGGTGCCAGTACACCGGTCCGCACGGGGTCGCCTACACTCCGATCCAGGATCGCTGAAGCGCTACTGCGGGTACATCAGGATCCGGTCGTGGACGATCATCACGACGTCGTGGGCGCCGTCACCGGTCAGATCCGTGATCATCACCTGGGTGGGCTGGTATTCGCGCCCTTCGCCCCGGCTGAACAGCTTTGATTCGTAGATCTTGAAGTTGGTGACGTGCAGCATGTCGCCGTTGCCGTCGAAGGTGAAGATCTCGAACATCTGCTCCCCGGCATCCAGCGACGCCATGTCGGTGAAGCCGTCGGCATTCATGTCGCCGACCGCAAGGTCGTAGTGCAGCCTGCGTTCCTCGTCCGTCCTCCAGGCGGCGACCTCCTCGAGGGATCGTCGCTGGCCACCGAGGCGGATGACGGCGAATCCGTCCTGGCCGATCGCCAGGATGCTTTCCTGGTCGTCGCCGGTGAATCGGCCGCCGTAGATAGCGCCGAGCGTGAAGCCCCGGACATTCAGCGCTTCGCTTTCGTTCCATCGTCCTTCGGAGTCCGCCTCGAACACCACCAGGCGGTTGTTGGTCTTGTCGGCTGCGATGATGCGTCGTCCGAGCGTGGTGAGCGACACGAGGCTGGCGTCCGGATCATCCGTGTTGATCTGCTTGACGACCTGCCAGCCGGGGCTGCTGCCGTCGGAGGGCTCGGCCTCGTACCGCACGGCACGGACGAAGTTCTTGTCGGCGATCAGGAGCTCCTCGCTTCCACTGGCGTCGATGTCGAAGGTGGTGGTGTTCTCCGAGGCGGCCTTGGCCACGAGCCCGAACTGCCCCATGTCGGCCTTTTCCCGCTTGGCGAAGGTCGGTGACGCCTCCTCGCCCATCACGACTTCGTCGTCCGCTTCCTCGACGGGCAGTGCCTGCAGCATGATCATGGGCTTGTCCCGCGTGAACAGCAGGAGGTCGGTATGACCGTCCTGATCGGCATCGACCGGCATGACCGTGTCGGGAGCACGGCTCATGGAACCGAGTTCGACGGATTCGCTGGTGCCGTCCATCTGGATCAGGTCGATCAGATAGTCCCGCTTGTCGGCGGCGATGACCGCGAGTCGGGGGCCCTGTTCGAGCTGGACGAGATTCATCGAGACCGGGGTATGGCCTTCGGTGATGGACATCGGGCGGGGGAATGCAATCTCCGAGCCCTGCATCGTGGATCGTCCGACGACGCCCTCGTCCTCGGACAGGACGAAGATCTCCGCCTGCTCGTCACCGTCGGTATCCGCCGCGGCGATGTAGCCCACGTCGGACAACGTGGGAAACGATTCCCCGGATGCAAGTCCGTGTCCCTGCTCCTGCCGGTAGACCACGATTGCATTGGCCCGGGTGTCCGTCGCCACCAGGTCCTCGAGCCCGTCGCCGTTGAGGTCGACCACGGTCTGGGCCCGGTCCCGGTTTCCGGGGTCCTCGAAGCTGTGGACGACGAAGGAGGCGTCCCGGTTGCCCGAGTTCTCGACCTCCTCGCTGTCGAGCTTGTAGATCACGACCCGCTTGGATGCCCGTTCGATGACGGCGATCCGCGCGGCAGCCTCGTCGGGAAGCTGTACGGCTTCGAAAACCGTGATCGGCGGCATCTCGAAGATGACCTGCGCGCCCAGCATACGCTCGCCGTCCTGCTCCTGGCCGAACCAGATCCGCACCGGTGCGGCGTCGTCCGGAATGACGCCCGCGATGTCGATGGTTCCATCGCCGTCGTAGTCCGCAGGAACCAGTCCCTTGACCTTCTGCCCTGCGGCGAGGGTGACGGGCTTGCCGAGGTCGTCGCCCTCCAGCGGCCAGACGGTGACGTTGCCGTCGACGATGCTGACGAGGTCCGGGCCGTCGTTGCCCAGGACGTCCGCGATGGCGAACGAGGCGGGCCCGGCCTCCAGCTGGCGGATCTTGTGGATGCGTCCCTTCTTGAACTGCTCGTTCGACTCCTGCATCAGGAACACGATGCGGCCACGACTGGCGTAGAGAATGTCCAGATCGCCGTCGCCGTCGGCATCGAGCGTGCGCATGGCGCTGCCGTAGTCGGCCAGCGGAATGTTCTCCCGTCGGTACCTCCAGTGGTCCGGCAGTTCATTGGTCCGCTTGGGGGCGTCGACCTCGCCGGGGACGGGGTCCTGCTTCTGGTAGAGGACGTCGATGCGTGAATCGCTGTTGTTCAGGACCAGCAGGTCCTCGAGGCCGTCCCCGTTGAGATCGGCCGCCGTCATGGGTCCGGGATCGTCGCCGATCTTGATGACGTCGACCCCCGTGAATCCGAAGTAGTCGGGCAGGCTGTTGTCCTGGCCGGAGACGCTGCCGTACAGCAGCGGGATCGAGACGGTGGCGAGGAGCTGATTGAGCCGGGTCGGACGCATGGTGATTCTCCTGATTCGACGGCGTGAGGGACAGGCCATGGTAGCCTCCCCGGCCCGATCCGAGGAGGGGGGGCGGGGGTACGCCCAGAGCCTATACTGGGGCACCCTCGTCTCGAGGTTGGCAAGGAGAAGTCCCGCATGAAGATCTCGCACGTTTCCGCGCTGTGCACCCTGCTGCTCGTCGCCCCGCTGGCAGCCGATGTCGTCGTCCTCAACGATGGAAAGCGGCTCGAAGGCGTTCTGCTCAAGCAGAACGACACCACGCTCTGGCTGGACATCGGCCCCATGGTCATCGAGCTCGACAACAACGATGTCAAGGAGGTCGAAGAGACGGGAAGCGACGAGGTCACCGTCGTGCGGGACGATCTCTACCACACGGCCCAGAACCCCCGTGAGCTCAGCTCGAAGCTGCAGGCCGAGCGGGTGATGTCCAGTGTCATCAAGGTGCAGACTCCCGGTGGCCTGGGATCCGGCGTGGTGATCAATGAGGACGGTTTCGCCATCACGAACGCCCACGTCATCCAGGGAGAGCAGGATCTGCGGGCGATCATCTGGGTTCCGCAGCCCGACGGGACGCGCAAGCGGACGACCGTCGAGGACGTCGAGATCGTCGCCGTGAACAATCATCTGGATCTTGCTTTGCTGAAGATGAACCATCCCCGCGACGATGCATTCCCGTATTCGGCCATTGAATCCTACGAGGGCATCATGGTGGGGCAGCCGGTCTTTGCAATCGGCAATCCGCTCAACATGGAGCAGACCATGACCGAGGGCGTCATCTCGACGACCCAGCGGAACTTCGACGGTCTTTCCTACATCCAGACGGACACGCCGATCAATCCGGGCAACTCGGGCGGTCCGCTGTTCAACACCAAGGGCGAAGTCATCGGTATCACCAACATGGGGATTCCCTCCGGTGACAACCTCGGATTCGCCATCCCGGCCCGCTACGTCAAGGACTTCATTCGAAACCGCGAGGCGTTCGCGTACGACGAGATGAATCCCAACGCCGGCCACAACTACCAGAAGCCTCCGACACGCCAGAAGGACGGGGTCGCCCCGGATCTTCGTCCGTGATCCCCTTCGTTTCAACGAGAAGGAACCTCAACGTGTTCAAGACACCCATCGCCGCTTTCGCACTCTCCTGCCTTCCCGCCATGGCGTCGGCAGCGGACATCTCCATCGAGCAGTTCGCTCCCCAGTCCTCGGTGCTGGTCTTCAGTCACCCGGGTGCGGAACAGATCATCCAGCGGCTCGATGGCAGCCCCATGATGAAGATGCTCAGCGGGGAAGGCGAAATGTCCGAGATGGAGTTCATGGATCTCGACGAGGTCCTCGACCGGGGGGCGGGGCCGATGGCCGACGCCATCCGCAAGATGAAGGACGACGGCGATCTGCTCGAGAACTTCGCCAAGATCCGCATGGGCGTCGCACTCTACGCCAGCGAGGATGCGGAGACCGGTGGCGTGCTGCCGCACTCCCTGATGTTTATGGACTTCAGCAGCCAGGGCGACGAGGTGCGCGAGGCGATCCGCAGCATGGTGGAGGATGCCGGCAGGGACGGTGGGGAGTTGATGGATGTGGCCGGCCGGGAGTGCCTCGTCATGTCACCTGAAGAACCCGAGATGCCGCAGGGAGGCGGGTTCCAGATGGGACCGGATCTGTCCGCACTGCAGTCGATGGACACCTACATCTGCCTCGATGAGGAGCAGCACGTCCTGCTGGTGACCACGTCGGTGTCCGGCATGGAGCGGGCCGTGGAAGCGCTGGAAGGCGAGTCCGTGTCCGATCCGCTCGCCGACTCGGACGTCTGGAAGGGCGTGAATGCGATGATCGGCGAAGGCGGTCCCTCCGTGGTCTTGATGACCGCACACCTGGGGGACATGGTGTCCGCATTCGACTCCTCCGGCATGATGGGCTTCATGGGCGGCACGCTGGTGGCCGCAACCGGCAAGATCGACGCGATCGGAGTCCGCTTCGATGCCGGTGCCGCACCCTCGCTGGTCAATGCCCACGCCGCGATCTACATGCCCGACGGCAAGTCGGGCATCATTGAACTGATTTCGAAGAACACGGATCGAGAGCCCATTCCCGCTCTTCTGGAAACCGAGATCTACGGGATGTCGAGGTACAACTTCGATTTCAACGGGATCCTGGATTGGATCAAGGGTGTCATCCGCTCGAACCCGTTCATCCAGGCCCAGGGCATGCAGGCGATCCAGCAGATCGAACCAACGCTGGCGGCGATGTTCGACAGCATGGACGGCACGATGATCGGGCTGACGTCGATCAGTCGCCCGATCAAAATGGACAGCGTGATTTCGATCACGGCGATGCAGTCGAGCGATACCCAGAAGTTCAACGATGCCTTCACCATGTTCGCCGGGGACATGGGCATGGTGCAGGGGGATTTCCAGGGACACACCATCTACACCCTCGACAATGCCGGCATGGGCATGCCGTCGATGCCGGGCATGTTCTCCGGTGCGGGGACCGACGACATGGCCGTGGCCATGGGTGGCGACTATGTGATGATGGGCAACCGATCGGGAATCGAGGAGGCTCTTCGTCGGGTGGGGGAACGGGGGGAGCTCGCACTGACTCCGAATCTCGAGGCCGCGCTCTCGACCCTGCCGGACCGTCCCCTCAGCGGATGGTCCGTCCAGGACGTCTTCAGGCTCCTGAACGATACGATGGAGGTCGACGAACTCCAGATGAAGCAGTCGTTGAAGGAGCTGGCGGAAGACGATCCGGAGCTCGCCGAGGAGATTCGCGCCGAGATGATGGAGGAGCGGGCGGGCATCACCGATCTGTACGCCGAGATGGCCCAGCGGCTCGGAGGCTACAGTCTGGCCATGTGGTCGACGGACAACGGCATGCGAATGCAGTTCTCGCTGCTCGAGGTGATGTCGGACGAGGAGTGAGCCGACTCAGGTCCAACCCAGCTTGAGGAACAGGACGCCGAAGATCATGTCGGCGACGATGATCAGGACCACCGTCTGCACCACGGTGTCCGTGGTCGCCTTGCCGACGCCCGCGGCCCCACCGGTCACCTTGAGTCCGTTGTAGCAGGCGATCGCGCTCAGCAGGGTTCCGAAGGTCGCAGCCTTGAGGAGCCCGGTCAGGAAATCGGACATTCTCAGCTGATCGATGGTGTTGCTGATGTAGACCTCCTGGGGAACGTCCAGGAAGTTCACGGTGATCAGCCCGGAGGCGAAGACGGCCATCACGTCTCCGAGAATCGTCAGCAGGAAGAGACTGATGACGGTTGCGATGACCCGGGGCACCACCAGGAAGCGGACGGGATTCAGGGCATGGGTCTCGAGCGCTTCGATCTCCTCGCCGACGACCATGGTGCCGATCTCGGCTGCGATGGCTGCCCCGGCGAATCCGGTCAGGACGATGGCGGCGATCAGAGGCCCCATCTCTCTGAAGACGCCGACCGCCACGATGTTCGCGATCATGTTCTGCTGCCCCAGCTCGGCCAGGGGGGGCTGCATGGAGATGGCCAGAATCAGTCCGATGCAGCCCGAGACGAGCAGGATGATTCCGATTGACTTCACCCCGACACGCACCAGCTGGCTGACGATGGCATCGCGTCCGATCCGGACCTCCGGTCGACTCATCCCGCGGGCGATCCAGGTGAAGACCTCCGCGAGGAGCAGCCACAGGCCGCCGAAGAGTGCGAAGACGCCGTTCCACATGCCGCCCCAGCGATCAAGCACCCGCAGGAGTGTGGAGGGTCGTGGTTCGTGGGCCGCTTCGGGCATCGGTGGCATCTGCCTCAGTGGTTGATGGCTTCGTCGAGGGTGGGAACGATGTCGAAGACGCCGTCGAGCCGGGCGATCTGGAAGACGGACAGGACCCGTTCGTGCAGCTCGCACAACAGCAGCGTGGTACCGGACCGCCTGGACATCTGCAGGCATTCGACGAGGGTCGCCACGCCGGATGAATCCATGTACTGGACGCTGCTGAGGTCGATGATCAGCCTGTCCGCGCTGGATTCGTGCGCCGCCTGGAGGGCGGTCCGGAGAATCGAAGACGTGGAGAGATCGATGTCCGCATCCGGACGGACGATCGTGGCTCCATCCCGCTGTTCCGTGTTCACTTGCATGGTTCTGGTTCCCCTGCGTCGACCGGTGTTCCGGTGCCCGGCAGTCTCTTGTGCATCCGGATTCGCATTCCGCCGCCATCGCGGTGCTCGTAGACGACGTCTTCCATGATCTCGTTGATCAGGTGCACGCCGAGACCCCCCGGACGGACATCGTCCAGTTCACGAGATCGTATGGTATCGAGATCGACCTGCCGGGCATCGTCCTCGATCACGATTTCCAGGCGGCCCGAATCGCCCCGTTCGTGGATCGAAAGGCGGATCCGTCCGTCGGGTCGTGAATCGTAGCCGTGCCGGATGATGTTGCAGAGGGCCTCGTCGACGGCCAGGCAGATCTGGCTGCACGCCCCGGGGTCGTAGCCGAGCCGTCCGCACAGCGTGTCGACCATGGTGCGGATGACGGCGAGGTAGCCGGGCCGGCTGAAGAACTCGAGCTGGAGTTCGGGATCCCGATCGTGGAGACTGTCCATCACGCCTGCATGGTACAGGCCGCAGGCCGAGAGGGGGTCATTCCCACTCGATGGTGGCGGGCGGCTTCGAGGAGATGTCGTAGACGACCCGATTGACTCCGGGGACCTCGTTGATGATCCGGTTGCTCACGATCGCAAGCACGTCGTAGGGAATTCTGGCCCAATCGGCGGTCATGAAGTCGGACGTCTCGACCGCCCGCACCGCGACCACGGATTCGTAGGTGCGGCCGTCGCCCATCACGCCCACGCTCTGCACCGGCAGCAGGACGGTGAACACCTGATCGGTGCTGCGGTAGAGATTGTGGGCGACGATCTCCTCGAGGAGGATCTCGTCGCATTCGCGGAGCAGGTCGAGCTTGTCCCGCTCGACGGTCCCGAGGCAGCGCACGGCCAGTCCGGGGCCCGGGAACGGGTGTCGCCAGACGATGTGCGGAGGCAGTCCGAGGACCTCTCCGAGGGCACGGACTTCATCCTTGAAGAGATCGCGAAGCGGCTCCACGAGTTCGAACTCGAGATCATCTGGCAGTCCGCCGACGTTGTGGTGCAACTTGATGTTCGCGGCCTGTCCGGCGTAGCCGTGGCCGGATTCGATCACGTCGGGGTAGAGGGTTCCCTGGGCCAGGAACTTGAAGTCGCCACCCCCTTCGCCGGCGACGGACGCCGCCGCGGTGCGGAACACCTCGATGAAACGATGACCGATGCGGCGTCGCTTCTCCTGAGGATCGTCGATGCCATCGAGATCGGCGAGGAACTCCGCCGACGCGTCCACGACCCGCAGGTCGATGTCGAAGTGGTCCCGGAACGTGGTTTCGACGAGTTCCCGTTCGTTCTTCCGCAGCAGGCCGTTGTCGACGAAGATGCAGGTGAGCTGTTCTCCGACGGCCTTGGCCAGCAGCGCCGCCACCACCGAGGAGTCGACGCCCCCGGACAGTCCGCAGATGACCCGGCCGTCACCGATCTGTTCGCGTACGCGTTCGCATTCGGACTCCATGAAGTCGGCCATCCGCCAAGTCCCGCGACACTTGCAGATCTCGTACAGGAAGTTGCGCAGGACATCCACGCCGTGCGGAGTATGCGTGACTTCCGGGTGGAACTGGAGCCCGTAGAACGGCATGGAGCGATGTCGAACGGCAGCGTGCGGGCAGGTGTCCGTCGAGGCAAGGCAGTCGAAGTCCGATGCGAGATCGGACACCTGATCCCCATGGCTCATCCACACGTTGGTGGTGCTGGGAATGCTGGCCAGCAGATCGGAGTGGTCGGTGACCGTCAGCCGGCTTCGGCCGTACTCCCGGGCTTCGGCCGCATCGACGGGGCAGCCCAGAAGGTGGCAGCCCAGCTGCATGCCGTAGCAGATGCCCAGGACCGGGATGCCCAGTTCAAACAGTCTCGGATCGCAGCGGGGAGAGCCGTCTTCGTGAATGCTGGCCGGCCCGCCGGAGAGAATGATCCCCGTGGGAGCATGGGATGCGAGTTCCTCCAGCGGCGTGTCGGGGGCCATCAGAAGGCTGAAGGCGCCTGCTTCGCGGACGCGCCGGGCGATCAGCTGGGCGTACTGGCTCCCGAAGTCGAGAATGAGGATCGTCTCGGTGTCCGTCGAACTTCGAACGGCATCGGCTGACATGCGCGGCTCCTGTGGAAAGGGAGCAGTATACCGGGTTTGGGCGGCTCACCGCGTCCCGTCGGTACCGGGGATCTTGGCGAACACCATGCGGCCGGCACTCGTCTGGAGGGTGTTGGTCACGACCGCATCCACGACCCGGCCGATCGAACCGCCGCCACCCTCGATGACGACCATCGTGCCGTCGGGAAGGTAGGCGATCCCCTGGTCGGGTCCCTCACCGGCCCGGATGACCTCCAGGGCCACCTGGTCACCCGGGTTCGCGGCTTCCTGCATCACTATGGAGAGATCATGCAGGTTCAGGGTGTTGATACGGCGGATCTCGGCGACCCGAAGCATGTTCGAGTCGGTGCTCACGAGCCGTAGCT
>MDTD01005625.1_pt1 | contig 21361 bp, 32 predicted proteins | sample 811221 | NCBI WGS metagenome assembly MDTD01 (sample SAMN05326646, study PRJNA326480) | marine metagenome | isolation source: seawater | place: Pacific Ocean: South West | collected 2011 | reverse complement strand
TGACAGGATGATGATAGTAGTTGACATTGGAAAAGTTATATATAACTTTTGAGGTCACGATTGTATCGTGATTTCCTCCCAAGTACAAAACTGGGGTGGCCCTTCAAAAGGCCACCCCTTTTTTATTCGTCGAGGTGTATGTCGTGGTTGGGAACACTGAGGGGCCACGACATACTTTCACCGGCAGCCTCGTACCACCGTTCAACCACCCCTCAGATTTTCGGTTTGTTCCAGTGCATACGCAGAACGAACCCATTGGGTTGGAGGTCTGCTATATCACCATCGCGTGTGTTGCCGATAGTGTATTGTTCACTGTACCTGTCGAAGGTCATGTAAGTCACCATGCGCGGCATGGCACCGACTTCATGGCACTCTTTGATGTATGCCTCTTTGGCATCTTGAATGTTGAGATTGTCACTCATCTCTATCCCTCCGAACCATTTGCACGATGCCATAAAACAGCATGCCCATGCCAGTATACAAGATGCCGATACCAACCCAAAGATTGTTGCTTGGGTTTTCGGCATATCCTGCACCGGCAGTCGCTATCATCAGCCCTAAGAATACAACGAAGGACCAGAAGAACAGTTGCTTAATTGTAGCCATTATTTTCTTCCTCTTCCATTTCGTAGCCTAGTGTGAATTGAATGTTGTGATAATCGCAGTACCCGATCACTGAATACATTTGATCGCTTGGCGCACAATCTTCATCGATGATAACGCCCAGCTTTCCATTGTCATCGACAATGAAACGCAACCAGTAATCTGGGGATTTGTCTGCGGCCCACGCATACATCAGGGTGGTCATGCCCTCGCCTGATGTTGCGGTTACCTGCCCTGCTACTGAGGACAGGTAACTCAGCGTCCAGTCCTTATCCATCATCTTTGATCTCAGACAGGACAAACTTGCGGAACTCTGCTGGGTCCAAGTCACCATTAGCAAGTTCAGTGATAACAGTCACAAGGGTTGATGCCTTGAGGCCGTCAGCCAGATACTGATCCTGCACCTCGTCCTCGGTCACAAGAGGCACACCACCGCAGCGGAGATCAACCTCACGCTGGAACTCATCAAGAGTGAGCCAGTGATAGGGTGAGGCGTCGATGATGAAATCGTGCTTTTCCTGACCATTACGATGAACGTAGTGGGTTGCTTTGCGGATGCCCTCGTCATCTTCATAGTCGATGCAGGGCTTGTAGGTGAAGCCGAGATAGGCGAACTCTGGCGCGTTGTGGTGATTGATCATGATTTCCCTCTCTTGTATCCAACCGTTCTCACGGTCATAGATCGAATAGGTGCCGCTCGGTTTCCAAACGCCACCGTCCAACATGTCGGCAAACATCATTGCAAACTTCAGATGCTTGAACTGGCCAAGGATGAAGCCGTCTTTCAGAACCTCAAACCTTGCCCCTTCCATTGATGTACTAGGCATCGCTTACCCTTTCATAGTTGCGAAAGTCGTTAGGACGATCTTCATTTATCATAACATAGCCTTTGCCCTCCATCTCCTCTTGGATATGGATGTCGAGGTCACTCATCGATTTGCATTTGCCAACAGCATCAAGATAGGCCTCATTGAAGGCCCGACAGGTTTTGGCTTGTTCTTCAGTCATTACAAATCTCCCATTCTCCCAGAGGATGCTCTGTGCCGTTTAGCTTCTTGATTAGAAGCTGTTCGTTGTCATCAAGTTTTCGGGTGCAGGTCAGTCGTGTGACGCTCATCTCGTCTTGTTCAAGGTATTCTGTGACAGCATCAAACTGATCGACAACCCTGTGCCAAAGATCAGGGTTTTCAATTCGCATCTCTGGCATTGTGCGGAAAACATCGAGATAGTCTTCTCGCGCCTTGATCAAGTCCATCCGATCTTCTCGGCTCAAAAGTTTCTCAGTCATTTCATTCTCCCAAAAGTTACATAGAACTTTTGAGGGCGGCATAGCCGCCCCCAATCTTGATTAGATGTCGAACTGATCAAGGACATACTTCTTGACCCTGCGATCAAACAGAGCCTTGCAGTCGCCCAGATACTTGTGGAAGGCATGCACATTGTTTTGTGCATATTTCTTATCGCCCTCGGTGAAGTCCCAGACAGGCTGTGTCTCTGTGCTGCTGCCGTGAACCATGAGCCAGCCATCATCGCTGAAGGCCTTCTTCTGATGAATCCCAAAGGCCTTCACCTCAAACACCCTAGTGGTCTCGGTGACGCCGCGAACATCTTTGGGCTTGGCAGACAGAACAAAGCGCAAGCCCTTTGATGAATTGATGATGGGGATGCCCCGCTCATAGACAGTCTTTGCCCAAGCCTGAGACACGGTAACATGGTTGCGCACCCAGTAGTCGCTGCCGTCAGTGCTGACGCCAACCTCTTTATCCTCTGCATGCCGCTCACCCTTGATCCACAGATCAAACCGTGACCGTGGGAAGGCAAGGTCCAGAACAGTGCCAGCTGCTTTGCGGCTGTCCTTCTCATGCCGTGCCAGTGGGCGATAGGCCTCAACCTCACGACGGCCCAGCCGGATCTGCTGGATGGAACGCTGAAGGTTATGGACATACTCAAAGAAGGCATCAGAGGCATCACGATGGATGTCTATGAGGCTGTCATTGAAGGCGTCAGCATCACCAGACATGCGATACCTAGAGCCGCCCTTTAGCTGCCGGATGTAGGAATGGGGCGCACCCCATTCCTTCCTTGCCTTTTCGATCTGTTCTGCCGCGAAGGACAGGAACTTGTGCTGATCAGGTGTATACATATCAGTCTCCCATTTTCAGAATGGCAACCTCACCCCAAGGGGCTTTGTCGGAGCCAATGTCGGTTGATACCCAAAGCACCGGATAGTCCGGCTTGTCGGGGAAGTCGGTGATCTCCAAGTCAGTCAGGACCACCATGTTGTCACAAGGCAACTGATGCTCATCGACATAGTTGAAAGCCGGTGTGACGCGAGTGCCGCCCCTGCCGGACAGTCCAACCTTTTCGATGACCTCGCCTTGCTCATACCGCTTCACAGTCTGCACCTTGGTGTCGAAGGTGATGACCGTGACAGAGTTGGGCTTGTGTTCATCACTGATGGCGTTGATCTCACCAAGGAAGTGGGACCATTCATCATCAGTCACAGAGGCTGAACTGTCGCCAAGGATGATGATGTCACCGGCACCCATGCGGTCAACGCTGGGCAGATAGATGCCCTGATTGAACCATGCGTTCTTCTGGGGCCGACGCCATGTGTAGTCGTCAGGCTGGTCACCACCGATGAAACGATGCAGAACATCACGCCAGTCAACCTGTGAGCGGCGCATGACCTGCACAAGCTGATCGATGGCAGCAGGAAGGTTGCCGCGAGACTTGGCAGCATCAGCGGCCATGATGACCTTGATGTCCATCTCAGCCTCAACCTGTTGGGTCTCAGCCTCGGACATCTCGCTGCCGTCCTCACCCTGCATGGGTATGACCTCACCCCATGCTGGGCCATCTTCTGGCACATCATCGTCAGGCATCTCGGCGTAAATCTTCTCAGCAGCCCAGCCCTTGAACTTGTTCCACTCAGGCTTGCTGGTGCTGAACAGGCCTTGCTCAGGGATAGAGAAGCCACTGTCGATCAGGATATCGTTGATGGCGATATCGGTGCAGACGTTCCACTTTTTGTGGACGCGCTTGCCCATACGCAGCATGTGCTTGAAGACAACGTGCAGCACCTCATGCGCGATCACGCCCATGACATGGTCCTTGTCCAAGCTGTCAACGAAGGCACGGTTCCAGAGAATGGACCGGCCATCTGTCGCCATAGTCGGAACCTTGTCAGTCTCGACAAAGTTGAGACCGGCAGCACATGAGCCGAAGAATGGATGCCGCAGCATCAGTTGCGTCTTGGCCTGTGCAACCTTGAGATTTGCATCAGTCATATCGTACTCCCAAAAAGTTAGATGGAACTTTTGAGGGGCGGCGAACCGCCCCCCATAGATTAGGCTGCAAACAGATCAGCCCCACCGTTGATGATCCACTGCCGGACAGCCTCAGATTTCTTGATCTCAGGGTCACGAGTGACAGCGTCCTTGATGCAGAAGCCAGCGAACTCTTGCTGATCAAGCCGCTTGAGATAGCGGACGATGTTGCCAGCGTTGCCCTGCGTCATGCGATAGGCAAGGCCGGATGCCATGGCATAGAGAACCATTGCATCCTGCGGCACCTCGGCACCGTCAGGGTTGCTGATGATGCCGTCTAGGTCAGGCATGTTGGCTTTCATCTTGCGGAAGCCGGTGAAGTCAGCCGTCGCAGGACGGCCAACCGTACCAGCGATAGCCTCGGCCTCTGCGACAGGCGACAGGCCCCATGACAGGATGGTGCTGACGCGATCCCATGAACGGAAAGATGGGTTGGCGTTGGCGTCACGATCAAACTTGACGGCGAACTCAGGCCGTGCGCGGAGATATGCGGTAACGTCCTCATGCACACCGTTGGCCACCATGTAGGCAATAGCGTCCTCAACGTCAGGGTCAATCTCCAAGAACATCAGGCAGTCCTTGAGATGCGACGGCATGTTGTTGGTGCCAGCCCGATCAGACATGCGGTTGCCAGCGGCGCAGATCACGACATTGTGCGGCAACTCAAACTCACCGACGCGCCATTCGTTGATAAGCTGACGCCCAACATTCATGTTGGCGACAGGTGCCTGTGGCAACTCATCCAAGAAGAGGACAACCACCTCATAGCTGGCGGCCATCTCGTGTATGCGGCGAAGCCAGAATGGCATCACACGGTGAGCCTCACCGTCGATCAGCGCGATAATGCCGTTCACCTCGGCGGCATCCATCGATGCCAGCGAAAGGATGTACAGGCCCCAGTCACGCTCTGTCGTGATCTGTTGCACCATAGATGTCTTGCCGATACCCATAGTGGCCTCGGCATAAGGTATGGTCCGGTCAGCATCACGGCTTTCGCGGTTGGCGATCTGGCTGTCGAATGAAGCCTCGAAAATAGTCTTAGCAAGTGAAAGTTTCATAACGAAACGTCTCCCAAAAGGTTGATTGATGAAGGTTGAAGGTTGAAAAAGTTAGATGGAACTTTTCTTGATGATGAAGTCAGGGTCATCAGTCTTGAAAATCCAACGCTGATCATGGCTGCCCCGATCTGTGGGGCGCAGGGACATGACCAGCCACGATGGCTGCCCTTTGCACATGCCATCGCCTGTCAGACGCCAGCGGGTGCCGTGTTGATGGCAGCGGTTCTTGCCGTGGCGTGACTTGCCGATCAGCGTGACGAACTCATGCCCGATAAGTTTTTTCATGGTCAGTCTCCCAAAAGAAAAGGGGGCCGAAGCCCCCATGATTATGCGGCGTCGATGGCATCCATGACAGCGTCGACGACCTCGTTTTCTTCAGCAACCTTGGCCGCTTCCTCGGCTGCTGCCTTGTCGGCGGCGATACGCGCCGCCTTGTACTGGCGATATTCGTTGTCGAAATCGGCCCAGTCTGCCTCGTCAAACTTGCTGGCGTTGAAGCCGCCATCATGGTTGCGCTTGCCGAATAGACGCTGGGCCAGTGCTTCCATTTCACCGACATGCTTGCCCTGTTTCACATGCGCTGCCAGCTTGGCCTCGGATGTGATGCCAGCGTCAGAGAAGGCAGCCTTCACGCCATCAGCCGTCAGGTTGGATGCGTTCTTATCCCACCCAAAGGCGACGATGGCCTTGATGGTGTTTTCATACCGCTTTTTCACGACGGCATCTTCAAAAGCGGCGTCTTTTCTCAGGGCGTCTTTGAAGTTGTCAATGGCAAGTTTGCCGCCAACCATCTTGCCCTTTTTGATTTCGCCAACACCTTCTACATCTTTGGTGGTGACGCGAACACCCACCGACACAGCGGCAGGGATAAGCTGGGCGTATTGCTCGACGACAAGGCCGTTGATGGCTTGAGTGTCAGCCTTTTTGTTGCCTTGAAGCGTGACAACCTGACCTTGCAGGTCATGGACGGTTTCAAGAATGTTGTTGTCAGCGAATGGATCGACGTAAGTGTTTTTTGTAGGCATATCAGGTCTCCCGAAAAGGTGTGTGTTTCGCCCATGCTTGGGCCAAGGCCGCACCATGCGGCTCATCAGTGCGCCAGCAACAGGCGCAGACACAGGGGCCGAAGCCCCCAGTGTTATGCGTCAGGCATCTTCAACTCTAAAATTTCAACGCCCTGTTCCTCGGCAATTTCCCTGACGATCTGGGTCTTGCCACAGGACATGTCAGGCTTGGGCATATATGGCAGCGTCTTGTAGCCATGGTCAGCGGCAATTATACGATGCATCCGCTCGTGTGTTTCCAGCACATCATCGTGCTTCCACAGTGATTTCAGCTGGCAACGTCCATAGTGAGTGCCGATATGGACAGTCACCATTTTGCCCTCATAGTTTTCGATCATGTAGGCGACCATGCAGTCGGGCTGGGTGCAGAATGTCCAGCCGTCGCAGCGCAGCATGAAGCGCGGGTTGCCGTTGACGCTGTTATCCATGCGCTTGACGATTTCCAGAATGCCGGTGTGGCTTGTGACGTTTTTCATGTTGGCAATCTCCTATTGACCAGATTGAAAGTAGTAACCGGAAGCGTTCGACACGATGGCGTCATAGCGGTCAGAGGCGGCTTGCACCTCTGAGACATCGACCATGTAGGATTTGACCGTCACCTTGTCGGCGAGGTAGCCGCAGTGGCGTTCACGCAGTGCCTTAGCAACGTCGGTTGCGCGGGCCAGTGAGCAGGTGACCTCGATCAAGTCGCAGTCAGCGAAAATGTAGAATTGCTCTTTCATGTTACACCTCCAAGGTTGGTTGGTTGAAAAGGGTCAAATGAATAGGGGCAGGGCGACAGTGCCGCCCAGCCCTAGATTTTTTTTGGAACCTCTCCGCAGGAACGGCATCGTGCCGCCGCCCTGCCAGACTTACGCCCCCGCCTACAAGCGCGGCCAGCCGGAGCCAGCCGCATCAGCGCATTGGGTGCTGCCCCGCGAAGCGGCGTAGTCCGAGCCTTCAGCCTCGCGGGTGGGAGAGGTGACACCGCCCCGCCACTCAGTGGGGTAGGTGAGCCATGCATTTCACAGACATAGAGTTTTGGCGTACAGGGCCTGTAAGGGTGTTTATATACTAGTAAACGATTGAGACAACCCTTTTATTGCCATCTATGAACATTTTTTTTCATTTATTTTCATATATGGTCTGTAACGTAGGCTGGAAGCTAAAAACGCCTCTAGCACTTTTTTGGTAGTAAACCACCGGAAAACACCTGAAGGCGCTGTACGGGCCTCCTAGAGCGATTGAGGGCATATTGAGATTTTGGGGTGCGGGTAGGTTACCGGTAACTTTTCAGACGGTGCCGGATAGTCTAGGGTGACCGACAGGTAAAACCGCGAAAGCACCCGCAGGGGCAAACTGGTAGGGGTAAGGTAATGGGAAAGAATACAGGCAAGGGCAAGGGTGGCCATCTCAGGGTAGTGGGGAAGGTAGACAAGCTGACATCCAAGCAAGAGGCATTCGCCATGCAGGTGGCCAAGGGTGCAATGCTCAGTGAGGCGTATAGAGACTGCTATTCAGCCGACAGCATGCGAGACAGCACCATATGGTCAGAGGCATGCAAGCTGGCACAGAACCCCAAGGTTGCCACAAGGATTAAGGCCATACAGGCTGATATGGAGGCCAGTCAGCGCACGAGGGACCAAAGGTTGAGAGAACATGTTTTGAAACGGCTGATGGAAGAGGCCGACAATGCGGAGACTGATGGCGCTAGGGTCAGAAGTCTTGAGCTATTAGGCAAAACGGTTTCGATGTTCACCGACAGGATTGAACAGGCCGACGATGCGGAGCGGTCAGCATCCGATATCGAAGCGGACCTGCGCAAGCGGTTGGACCGGCTGCTCGGCGACGGCTGATGGCCTGACCCCCACCCGCCCCCATCCCCCCGTGACACTACGCGGCACTGCGGTCGTATATACATGAACATCTACTCATCCAATCCCCCTATCTGCTGAATAGCTATAAAGCCTCTACAGCGTCCTTAGAGTGTTTTTGGGTATACCCCACCCCTTTGATGTTAGAAGGGTGCCACAAGGCTCTTAAAACGCGGTTAAACGGTATTCTATGTGGCTAGGAATCCTAGGGGGGTGGGTATTACAGAAAAAATTTTTAAAAAGTTCCCTGTAACTTACTCATCCTCTGCATAGAGGTTATTGAAGATCTGAGTTGTGTCTAAGGTGTAGTCCAGATCTGACTTTGAGTAGTGGATATGCTGTGATGGTAGGAAGTCTGGTGCGCCTTCACCTGTTTCAAACCACGCTGGGTGTGTGACTCTCACGCGGTTGTTGGGAAGTGCTATGATGTTTCCTGTCCATTCTCCTGCGTCTAGAAGCTCCATGACGTGGCTCTGCTTGTGCTGTGCGGGGTCATCTGCAATCTCACTGTCAGTGTAGTCCACTGTGAATAGATACTTTGCGGGATAGAACTCACTATCCACTTTTGCCAACCACGGACAAGGTGTTGCCCGGTTCAGTGTGTAGACGGAGTGGGTATGTGACATGCAATCCCATGGCTGGGCGTAGTGGACCGGCATCGGTTCTGGCCAATCCTCAAAGGCTGTATCCCCCACTAAAGCCGTGATGGGCATTCTGGCCCACATGGCCCCACCATGCACATTCGGCTCGTCTTCATCGTCCGATTCACATCCTGTGAATATCACCTGAAAACTCAAACACCGATTAGGCATTGTAGTCACTGCAATACACATCGCATGCAGAAACTCACCATGATACCTCATGTGATTACATGTGTACTCACGTCTAACCCAGCATTTGAAATGATTTATGTTACTCTGTAAGAAAGGCATATCTATCTCCCAAGCCTCTTAATTAATACATTATAATACATTAGTCATATCTATTAAAATATATATATATTATAATATAAGGGCTTTAACTGTCAGAAAGGAAAAATGATGTTAAAAGCATTTATGAAGGCTTTCTTTCCTAGTTTGGTTCAAGACGAACCTGAAAGGGCTAGGGATGAGAAAGGGAGACTTGTGGGAGACGATAAGAAAACACCTAGCTTCAATGAAGCATGGGTTGGTGGAAAAGCCCCCCCAAAAAAACGTGGACGACCTAAGAGGGTCGTTGAGGCCAGTGCCACTCTTACCCCACCCAAGAGAAAGAGAGGCCGTCCCAAAAAAGTGGATGCTATATAAGGGGATGGTTAAATAGGGAGACTGGGTTTATAGTTTCGGGGGATGTCAGTCTCCCTGCATCCCCGGCGGGTGTAGCGTTCCTTTCCGCTCCCCGCCGTCATTATTTTGGAGGCCGTGAATGAACGATCTTGCTTTGATAAAAGCAAAGATAAACACCCTTCCTGTAGAAGATCAGAAAGAGATGCTCGACCTGATTGTCGAGTTGGAAGAAGCAAAAGATCGCGAAGAGTCGCGTGTTGATTTCCTGACATTCGTGAGAAAGATGTGGCCTGCTTTTATTGGTGGTCGGCACCATGAGATCATGGCAGATGCCTTTGAGCGTGTGGCAAACGGTGAACTGAAACGCCTGATTATCAACATGCCACCCCGACACACCAAGTCGGAGTTCGCCTCATACCTGTTTCCGGCATGGTTTCTTGGCAGATACCCAGAGAAGAAGATCATTCAGACGGCACATACTGCCGAACTGGCAGTTGGTTTTGGCCGTAAGGTGAGGAACCTGATAGGTCAGGACGACTTCCAAAGCGTTTTCCCCGGCATCGAACTGTCTTCTGACTCCAAAGCAGCGGGAAGATGGAACACAAACAAGCGTGGTGACTACTTCGCTATCGGTGTTGGCGGTGCTGTTACGGGTAAAGGCGCGGATGTTCTGATTATTGATGATCCGCACTCGGAGCAAGAGGCCGCATTAGGCGCTTACAACGCGGAAGTCTACGAGAAAACCTACGAATGGTACACATCTGGCCCCCGACAGCGACTTCAGCCGGGGGGAGCCATCATCATTGTGATGACAAGGTGGTCCACAAGGGACTTGACAGGCAAAATCATCAAGTCTGTCACCCAAAAAGAGGGCGTTGACGAGTGGGAAGTCATAGAACTCCCCGCAATCATGCCGTCTGGCCAGCCTTTGTGGCCTGAATTTTGGCCGATTGACCAGCTTGAGTCCCTAAAAGCTGAACTTCCTGTCTCAAAGTGGTCTGCTCAGTACCAACAGAACCCAACTTCGGAAGAAGGTGCGCTGATAAAGCGAGAATGGTGGCAGGATTGGGACAGGCCGAACCCGCCGCCATGTGAAGCCATCATTCAAAGCTGGGATACCGCGTTCTTGAAGACTCAAAGGGCTGACTACAGCGCCTGTACAACGTGGGGAGTCTTTTATCACCCCGATGAGAACGGGGATTCGCAGCCAAATCTGATATTGCTGGACGCATACAAAGAAAAGCTGGAGTTTCCTGATCTCAAAAGGGCGGCATACGAAAAATACTGGGAATACGAGCCGGATCAGATGATTGTCGAGGCGAAAGCAGCGGGATCTCCACTGATCTTTGAGCTTCGCGCTATGGGTATTCCGGTCACGGAGTTTACACCTTCGCGAGGTCAGGATAAGATAGCCCGTGTAAATGCGGTCAGTGACTTATTCGCTAGTGGTGTTATATGGTGTCCAGCGACTCGTTGGGCTGATGAGGTTATCGAAGAGTGCGCCTCATTTCCATCTGGAGATCATGATGATTTGGTTGACTCCACCACTCAGGCACTGTTGAGATTCCGTCAAGGAGGCTGGATCAGAACGACCATGGATGAATGGGATGATGAGCCGACCTACAGAAGGCCGGTTGATTATTATTAAGGGGATTTGAAATGGCAGTCGAAAAGCAAATGACACCATCCGATGTCGAGGCTGAGGGTACAGAGGCTGTCGAGGTTGAGATTGTTAACCCCGAAGCGGTCTCCATATCCGACAGTGACGGCGCGATGGTCATAGACTTCTCCGGAGACATGGTCGATGAGATCATGGGACCAGAGCATGATGCCAATCTCGCCGAATACATGGATGACGCAGATCTTGAGTCTCTTGCATCCGAATTGGTTACAGACTTTGAAAGCGACAAGCAATCTCGCCGTGATTGGGCAAGAAGCTACACACGCGGACTTGATCTCCTTGGAATGAAAATTGAAGAGCGCACCCAGCCTTGGCAAGGTGCTGCTGGCGTGTTTCACCCCCTTCTCACAGAAGCTGTTGTTCGTTTCCAAGCTCAAGCAATGGGAGAGCTATTCCCCGCCTCTGGTCCTGTACGCACCAAGATCGTAGGCCGCAAAGACGCGGACAAGGCAGAGCAGGCGCAGCGTGTCGAAGAGGAGATGAACTATCTCCTGACAGAGAAGATGACAGAGTACAGGGATGAGACAGAGCAGATGCTCTTCCGCCTTCCTCTGGCTGGTTCTGCTTTCAAAAAGGTTTACTATGATCCGCTGATGGAGCGCCCCGCTGCCATGTTTGTTCCGGCAGAGGACTTCGTTGTCTCTTATGGCGCATCTGATCTCGCCACATGCCCCCGATACACTCATGTGATGAAGAAGAACGCGAATGAGATTGTTGAGCTTCAGGTCAACGGTTTCTATCGGGATGTAGAATTGCCAGACCCAGAGCCAGACTATTCTGACATTCAAGAGAAGTATGATGAGATCGAAGGCGAAAGCGCAGTTATAGAAGATGATGACCGCTACACAATCCTTGAGGCACATGTCGATCTGAACATGCCTGAGCCGTTTGATGATCCAGATGGCATCGCTCGTCCGTATGTTGTTACACTAGACAAATCTTCAAAGATCGTCCTGTCAGTGAGAAGGAACTGGTATGAGGGAGATCCTAAGAAACGTAAGAGACAACACTTCGTACATTATCGGTACTTACCGGGCCTCGGGTTTTATGGAACGGGCCTTATTCATCTTATTGGCGGTCTTGCTAAGAGCGCCACTTCTATTCTTCGTCAGCTTATTGATGCTGGCACTCTATCAAATCTCCCAGCTGGCCTCAAAGCTAGGGGTCTTCGCATTAAGGGTGATGATTCTCCTCTCATGCCGGGTGAGTTCCGCGATGTGGACGTACCGGGTGGTGCAATTCGGGATTCTATTGCATTCCTTCCTTACAAGGAGCCGTCATCGGTACTCTATCAACTTCTTGGAAACATCGTCGAAGAGGGGCGCAGGGTTGGCTCCGTTGCGGATGTACAAGTTGGAAACCTCAATCCACAAGCGCCAGTAGGCACAACTCTCGCTTTGATGGAGCGCAGCATGAAAGTGATGTCTGGTGTTCAGGCCAGACTGCATGCCGCCCTCAAACGAGAGCTTGGTTTGCTGGCCATAGTCATCAAGGACTACATGCCTTCAGAGTATGCCTACGAAATGGATGGTGAGTTTGACCGCCGCAAAGACTTTGATGACCGTGTTGATGTTGTTCCGGTATCTGATCCAAACGCGGCAACCATGTCACAGCGCGTGGTTCAGTATCAGGCGGCACTTCAGTTGGCGCAGCAGGCACCAAACCTGTACGACATGGGCAAGCTGCACAGGCAGATGCTAGAGGTTCTGGGCATCAAGGATGCTGACGAGATTATCAAGCTGCCTGATGACATCAAGCCAGCAGATCCGGTCACAGAGAACATGGCCATCCTCAAGCAGGAGCCGGTCAAGGCGTTTAAGTATCAAGACCATGAGGCCCACATTCAGGTTCACTTGGCTGCGGCGCAAGATCCAAAGCTGCAAGAGATCATCGGGCAAAGCCCATTCGCTGGGGCGATCCAAGCTGCTATGGCGGCTCATGTTACAGAGCATGTGGCGTTCCAGTATCGTAAAGAGATTGAGAAGAATCTCGGTGTGGGCATGCCAGATGAAGATAAGCCTCTGCCGGAAGACATTGAGATTGAGGTCTCTCGCCTTGCATCTGAGGCGGCTGCAAAGCTGTTGAAGAAGGATCAGGCAGAGATGGCGCAAGAAGAGGCTATGAAAAAACAGCAAGATCCGCTCACACAAATCCAGCAGCGTGAACTGGCGCTGAAGGAAGCGGAGTTTGAGCATAAGAAGCAACTTGATATTGCTAAATTGCAGTCAGACGCTCAGGCCAAGGCTGCGAATGTTGAGGTGCAGAAAGATCGTATCGAGTCTGAAGAGAAGCGCGAGGGCGCAAGGCTCGGTGTTCAAATCGCCCAAGACGCAGAGAATATCCGTCGAGAGGACATTAGGGACGGGATAGAGCTTGGGCGTGAAATAGCAAGGGAGATAGTGGAACAAAATGAATGAACTTGAAGCAGTAAGGCAAAAGATCAGGGAGTACATGAATCACATCGCAGACCACATGGCTGGCGGGGGTTGCGAGGACTACGAGTCCTACATGCGTCTTGTTGGCAAGGTAGAAGCACTTGCTTTAGTGGAGAGAGATGTATTAGATTTGGAAAAATTGCTCCAAGAGGATTAATTCGGGTAACACCGCAAGGTACTGTGAACCTCAATCACTGCAAGGAAGACAGATGTATTCTGCAACAAAAGAAGTCGATCAGAAGGTCGCAACTAAAATACCAGAGCCTACGGGCTACAAACTCTTGATAAAGCCTTTAGAGGTTAAAGAGAAAACGGATAGCGGCGTTTTTATGCCGGATTCCCTCAAATCAGCAGAACAAACAGCTTCAGTCATTGGCTTTGTGGTCAAGGCTGGACCTGATGCGTATATGGACAGAGACAAGTTTCCTAATGGCCCTTATTGCAAAGAAGGGGACTTTGTCATCTTCAGATCGTATTCAGGTACACGTTTCAAGATTGATAAGCAGGAATTTCGTTTGATCAACGACGACACAGTAGAGGCTGTTGTCGAAGACCCAAGAGGATACACAAGAGCATGAGTACGAACCCAGCAGAAAAGCTTGATGACCTGCCTCAAGAGAACGAGGTAGAAACCGTTGATACTGGAGAGTTTGAAATCGATATCGTCGATGACACTCCAGAACAAGATCGCAATCGCTCTAAGAAAGAGGCTGAAAAAGAGCCAGAGGTGAGCGAGGATGACGAGATCTCCAACTATGGAGAGAATGTTCAAAAGCGCATCAAACAGATCAAGTATGAGTATCACGAAGAGCGTAGGGCAAAAGAAGAGGCCCAGCGTGTTCGTGAAGAGGCCATTGCCTACGCTCAGAAGGTTCAAGAAGAAAACAAAAAGTTGCGGAAAACCCTAGAAGATGGGGAGTCCACTCTTGTTGAGCAGGCGAAGGGCCGCGTTGAAGCTCAGATTAACACTGCAAAAGCAGCCTACAAAGAAGCCTATGAAACAGGTGATCCTGACAAGCTGATCGAAGCTCAGGAAAAATTGACCGCCCTACAGAACGAAAAATTCAAGGTGGAGTCTTACAAGCCAGCCAAAAGGGAACAGGAGACCCCGGTCCCCCAAGCGCAACCAGTACAGCAGCCAAAATATGAGGTTGATGACCGCACGAAACAGTGGGCGGCACAGAACGAATGGTTTGGTAAAGACGAAGAAATGACTGGATTTGCTTTCGGTGTTCATGAAAAACTAAAAAAGAATGGTATTGATCCAGCAAACCCACAAAGGGTAGAAGAGTATTATAGCGCAGTCGATGAGGCTATGCGCAAAAGGTTTCCAGACAAGTTTGACGAGGTAGAAATTGAGGAAGCACCGCCCCGTCAGACTGGTAACGTGGTTGCCCCCGCTAATAGGAGTGCAAAAAAACCACGCAGAGTGCAACTAACCTCGACTCAAGTCTCCCTCGCCAAGAGGCTTGGTTTAACACCAGAGCAATACGCGGCGCAACTTATGAAGGAGGCATCTAATGTCTAACCGTACACCTCGCTCAAACGAGTCAAGAGACAAGCAAGAGCGCAAGAAAACGTGGCAAAGGCCGACCATGCTGCCTGATCCAGAGCCTCGTGAGGGCGTTGAGTACCGCTGGGTACGCACATCTCTCATGGGTGATGCAGACAACAAAAATGTGTCGTCTAAGTTCCGCAATGGGTGGACACCGGCTAAGGCAGAAGATCATCCGGAGTTACAAGTTATACCCGATCACGATTCTCGTTTTGAGGGTAATGTTGAGGTTGGGGGTTTGCTCCTCTGCGAAAACTCCACAGAATACGTTGATTCACGAACTGATGCGCATCAACAGATGAACCAAGATCAACAGGATGCTGTTGATAATAGTTATCTCCGTCAGTCTGATCCACGCATGCCCGTTCTGAACCCAGAGCGCACGACTAAAACTTCGTTTGGTAAGTAACCCTTACGGGGCGCTTACCATTGTAAATGGCTTGATTAGAAGGAGAGACACATGTCTTCAGTAGCCGCTCCCTTCGGTCTGCGCCCGATTGGTCGTCTTGATAACGGCTCTCTTGAGGTTTTCCGTCAGTACCCGATTGCTTCGGGTTATGGCACAGCAATTGCCACAGGGGATGTTGTTCAACTGGTTGACGGTGGAACCGCAACCACAATCGAAAAGCAGTCCGCCACTGGCGATGATTCGACTGAAATCGATATCGTCGGTATCTTCCTTGGTTGTTCGTACACAGATCCGAACACCAATCAAAAGACGTTCAGCCAGCTATATCCGGCAAGCACTGCTGCTTCCGATATCATGGCGTATGTTGTTGATGATCCGAGTGTTCTGTTCACCATTCAAGCAGATGGTGCGCCGACTAACACTGGTGATATCTATGGCAAGAACACTCTTCTCGTCCAAACTGCTCCCAACACCTCGCTGAAAGTCAGCCGCGTTGCGTTGGACATTTCTGAAATCAGCACAGATGCTCAGAATCCAATTCGGATTATTGATTATCTGGGCGGTGATCAGGGTGACGAAAAGGGTACGTCTTTCCCGATTCTGGTGTGTAAGTTCAATTACCATCAGCATTCATCAACCACTGGCTCGTCATAAGGAGTAGAAAATGGCTATTACACGCGCACAACTCCTGAAGGAGCTACTCCCCGGTCTTAACGCACTGTTTGGTCTTGAGTACGAAAAGTACGAAAACGAACATGCCGAGATCTACGAAACGGAGAACTCAGAGCGTAGCTTTGAGGAAGAGGTAAAATTATCTGGTTTCGCCGCAGCGCCGGTTAAGCCAGAGGGTTCTGCCATTACCTTCGATTCCGCACAGGAATCGTTCACTGCTCGTTACAACCACGAAACGGTTGCGATGGGATTCTCGGTGACCGAAGAAGCTATGGAAGACAACCTCTACGACGCTCTTTCGGCTCGTTACACCAAGGCTCTTGCACGGGCCATGGCTTACACCAAGCAGGTCAAGGCTGCGGCCCTGTTAAACAATGGTTTCACCACGTTCCAATCTGGAGATGGTGTCACCCTGTTTAATGCGTCTCACCCGACAGTGGCTGGTGGAACTAACGCAAACCGTCCGTCAACAGATGTTGATCTGAACGAGACATCACTGGAAGACGCAGTAATCAAGATCGCAGCTTATGTAGATGAGCGTGGCCTTCTGATTGCAGCGCGTCCTCGTAAGCTGATTGTCCCGCCAGCGTTGATGTTTGTGGCAACTCGCATACTGGAAACAGATCTTCGCACTGGCACTGCCGATAACGATCTGAACGCGATCCGTAACAACGGGTCGATTCCAGAGGGGTATCGTGTCAATCACTATTTGACAGATACCGATGCGTTCTTCCTGACAACCGACGTTCCTAACGGAATGAAGCACTTTGTCAGGACGCCTATGGCAACCTCCATGGACGGCGACTTTGACACCGGCAATGTACGGTACAAGGCTCGTGAGCGTTACAGCTTCGGTGTCTCCGATCCGCTTGGAATGTACGGTTCTCGCGGAGGCTGATTCAGTCTTCGTGAAGTTACCTGTAACTTTCTATGCAAGAAAAATAAGAAGGGCGGTTTCACACCGCCCTTTTTTGTGTATAGTAATTAGGAACCTTGACAGCATTTAGCTGACACTGGCCAAGACAAGGAGTTCCTCATGGCTAATACGACCTTTTCAGGTCCGGTACGTTCTCGCCGTGGTTTTGTAACCGCAGGACCGGACTCGGTAATTGATATTACCGCAGAGACAACCCTCACCTTTGCAGATCATGCTGGACGACTGATTACCGTCAACGATGCTGACGGTGCCATCACTCTTCCAACCATTGCTTCAGGCTCCAAGGGAGCTAGTGCTGGCGATGATGATCCGACAGTGAACAACCATTTTGGTGCAGTTTATCGTTTCTACATCGAAACTGACTGCTCTGACTGTGACATCAAGACAGATGGAACAGATAAGTTTGTCGGGTCTCTAGAGGTAATGGGCGACAGCAACGCTTCCTCTACCTTTGTGCCGGGCGCAACCAACGACGTAATTTCGATGAATGGAACCACAACTGGTGGGGACAAGGGATCTTACGTTGAAGTTACGGCTGTAAAAGACAACGTGTATCTTGTGCAAGGCGTTCTTGTAGGATCGGGCAGCGCGGCAACACCCTTCGCTGACAGCTAAAATAGGAGGCTGTAATGGCGATGTCTGATGTATTCGCGGTAACCAAGACAGCGGACGCTACGGTGTACGATGGCAGGGTTCGTGTGCGTCAGATCTCAGTAAAGACAGCCGGTTCAGGCAGCCCTCAAGTCGTTCTCAAAGACGGGGGTTCCAGCGGGACGACAAAGTTAGATGTTGCCTTTGGCACATCTAGCACCTTCTCGGTGAATATTCCTGATAACGGAATATTGTTTGAATCTGATGTTTATCTGGATCTGACTAACTGCTCTAGCGTGACGGTGTTTCTCTCGTAGGGGTTATCATGGCAGAGCGTAAGGCCAAGATGCCCCCTAGAAACAAGAAGAACTTCCGTCCCACAAAGTCAGGCGCTGGCATGACAAAGGCTGGCGTTGCGGCTTACAGGCGCAAGAACCCCGGTAGCAAGCTGAAAACAGCGGTTACAGGCAAGGTAAAACCCGGAAGTGCAGCAGCGAAGCGCAGGAAGTCTTTCTGCGCCCGTTCTGCTGGGCAAATGAAAAAGTTCCCGAAGGCTGCAAAGAATCCAAACAGCAGGCTTCGTCAGGCTAGAAAGAGATGGAAATGCTGAATACTAACTTCATAGCCGGAACACTATTTGTTTCTGTTGTCGGCATGTGTGCCACAGGGGTCACATGGATATCATCTACACTGATTGGTGTTGATAAGAGCGTGGCTGTCATGGCTGTAAAGATCGATGACAACAGTCAGAAGATCGATGAGCTACACGATATGCTGAAACCAATGTGGGAAGAGTTCACAGGAAGGAGCTATGATGACAATCTCGCGGGCTTCCATGCAGCAACAGTTAAAGGGGAATAAGATGAAGAAGAAAGGCAAAGGCCCAGCTAGGCCAAAGTCAATAAGAGAGTCTTTAAAGGATGCGTATCAAAGCAATCTAAAGGAAGAGAATTTTCTGGCCCCTGAAAGGTTTGATCCTAAAAGTGGCATTCCAGTTAAGGGCAGTAAGGTTCGCAAGAAAAGAGCCTACAACAGGACTATAAAAGAAAACCCAAAGGCTGTTGCAAGAGTTAACAAGCGGGCGCAGCAAAACAAAAATGTTGGCGGTTTCCTAGAGACATTCTCTCCGGCTTACAGCATTGCTAAGGGCAAAGGGCCGATATCGGAAATGGCCTCAAAGATCCCCGGTTTGGGTCTTGCGGGCATGGTTGGTAAGTTGGCCAAGAAGCAGAGAAAGAAGGCCGGATCAGACGCAATGAAGGCAGAGGGCATGGCCGGAGCCGACAGGATGTCTGGTGGCGGCAAGGTGGTGAAGTCAAAGCGCACACGCTCTATTGACGGCATTGCCACAAGAGGAAAGACCCGTGGCTCCCAGCGGTAAGCGCAACTACAGGTCTGAGTATAAGAACTACCAGTCCGCCACGAGTCAGAAGAAGGCTAGGGCTGGAAGAAATACGGCAAGGCGGAAGATGACGGCTGCCGGTAAAGTAAGAAAGGGTGACGGCAAGGATGTCGCCCATAGGAACGGAAACCCTAGGGACAACAGGAAGTCTAATCTGAAGGTTGTCTCTGCTTCTAAGAACAGGTCTTTTAAGCGGACAAGAACCGCAGGTAAGACAAACAGAAGAGCATAGGAGGTTCTGATGAGGGCAGCAAAGATGCTCTGTAAAAAGAAAAAGCCTATAGCCATGAACCATGGCGGCATTGCGAAGAAAAAAGTAGATGGTGTGGTGAAGGGGCTAAAGAAGGCCTCAAAGCTACATGCCAAACAAGCAAAAACTTTGAAGACATTGAAGTTTAGTAAGGGTGGCAAAACAAAGTCGAGGGTAAATGAGGCTGGCAACTACACCAAACCGGGCCTGCGTAAGCGGATCTTTAACAGGATCAAGGCTGGCGGAAAGGGCGGCGCTCCGGGTCAGTGGTCAGCGAGAAAGGCGCAAATGATGGCGTCTGCCTATAAAAAGGCAGGGGGAGGATACAAGGATTAGATATGAAGCATGCCTTTCTTCTCTTCGTTTTCTTGGGCGTTGGGGAGAATAAGCAGCTTGTTAGCAATGATATGTATTTTGCGAATGTAAACGACTGTGTTTATTTCGCACAAAAGCTACACAAACAGGGAGAGAGAATAACTTCGTATTGTCTGCCGAAGTTGGTGGATGAGGATATAAGGCTTTACTGATGGATCCAGTATCTGCAATGGCAACCGCATCTGCGGCTTTTTCAGCCCTCAAGAAGGGCTTTGCTATTGGTCGCGATATTGAGTCCATGGCAAGCGATCTATCAAGGTGGATGGGTGCGCTTTCCGACCTAGATCAGGCCGAAAAAGAGGCCAAAAACCCCCCTATATTTAAGAAGCTGTTTGCCGGGAAGAGTGTAGAGCAAGAGGCCGTAGAGGCCTTTGCCGCTAAGAAAAAGGCACAACAGCAGCGTTATGAGCTACAGCAATGGATTAGCCTTACCATGGGCAAATCCAAGTGGGATGAGCTTGTGCGCATGGAGGGGTCAATCCGAAAAAGACGCCAAGAAACTCTTTACAGGCAAAGAGAGCGGAGGCGAAAGTTTGTAGAGATTGTGGCTTGGACCGTGATGATAGGCGTTGGTCTAGCGGTTTTGACGGGCTTCGTATTGTTGTTAAAGTCTCATACCGCACGTGCAGATCAAATGGTTACATGCCGCAAAGTAAAGTGTGAGAAGCTAGACAATAGACGGTTAGTCTGCGTATTTAGAGGGGCCAACAACACTATTGAGTCGCAGTTTTTTGAGTATCTGGATTTTGTGCCTAACGAGTATCAGTGCAAATATGATCCAAATGCGAAAAAAGATGTTACTATACAGGAGACTCTAAAAGAAATACGGAAGTCGAGGGACTGATGCCTCTAAAGAAATCACAGAGAAGTCTAAAGTCTTGGACGAAACAGAAGTGGAGGACAAAGAGTGGGAAGCCGTCCACACAGGGTCCGAAAGCTACCGGGGAAAGATATCTACCGGCTAGTGCCATCAAGTCACTTTCGTCGAAGGAGTATGCGGCAACGACTAGGGCAAAGCGGAAAGCTAAGAAAGCAGGGAAGCAATTCTCAAAACAGCCCAAAAAGATTGCCGCAAAGACCAGAGCGCACAGGAGAACTAGCTAATGTCAGTAGTGACGCCTGATCTTCCAGAAATATTTGAAGAGGCCTTTGAGAGGGCCGGTCTTCAAATGACTACGGGATACGATCTAAAGACGGCCCGAAGAAGCCTCAACTTATTAACATTGGAGTGGCAGAACCGTGGACTTAATCTCTGGACTATTGAGTCTGGTACGCAGGCTCTCACAGCGGGGACAGCAACTTACACGCTTCCTACAGACACAATCGACCTTATTGAACATCAAATTAGAACTGGCACTGGAACGTCTCAAGTCGATACCAATGTCAGTCGTATCAGCGTTTCGACGTATGCTAAACAAAGTTCAAAAAATACTCAGGGACGCCCTAATCAAATTTATGTAGATCGACAGGCAACACAGGTAAATTTCACTCTATGGCCTGTGCCTGATTTGAGTACCTATACCCTTTTCTATTATAGGCTGAAGGGAATATCAGGGGTGTCCTCTGGTATTGGGACTACAGCAGACATGCCGCCAAGGTTTGTGCCTTGTCTAGCGGCTGGATTGGCTTATTACATTGCAATGAAGAAGCCTGAAGTGGCGGGCCGTGTGGCACCGCTTAAACAAGAGTATGAGTTTCAGTTTGAGTTAGCAGCAAACGAGGACACAGACTCATCATCGATCAAGTTCGTGCCATACAACACGTTTTTCACAGGAGGTTAAAATGGCAATGAAGAAAAAGGGTATGAAAAAGGGCGGCCCTATGAAAAAGAAGGGTATGCGTCGTGGCGGGGCCATGAAGAAAAAAGGTATGCGCCGTGGTG
>MDTD01094653.1_pt1 | contig 21364 bp, 21 predicted proteins | sample 811221 | NCBI WGS metagenome assembly MDTD01 (sample SAMN05326646, study PRJNA326480) | marine metagenome | isolation source: seawater | place: Pacific Ocean: South West | collected 2011 | reverse complement strand
CTCGTTTTTTATGCCATTACGCGACTCTGATGTCAACATCAAAAGGTGAAAAAGCGATGGCCCCACCCAGAAAAGACAATATCCCTCTCACGCTCCGCGTCTCTCAGGAACTGCTGCGGCTGATTGACGACCGCCGTCGCGAGGAAGAGGACATACCGACCAGGCCGGAGATGGTTCGTCGGATATTACAGGACTATTTTGACAGGGGCCGGTAACGTCCGCGACCACATTTATCGGCTCTGATATGTCGTTCGGGGTGTACGGACAGGTTGATGCTCACGCATCCTGCGTCAGAAACCCGAACAACGACAGGGCGGTATTCTCGTCGAGCGACGTCGCAAGCCGGACGATGCGGTTTCCGTGTCGCATGTTGATCCGGTAGTTGATCGACGCCCCCATGCGCGCGCCAAGGCCGATGATCCGGGAGGTCGTGTCGGCGGCCGTGACCATTGACAGTGCAGCGGTCATGCCGGCAGGCCCGCTGCCCGCCACGACGAAGCCCGGCACAATGCCGCCCGATGCCAATGTCTGCCCCTTCATGTGCGGATTGTCGATGAAGATCTCGCCGATCTCCTGATAGGGATAGAGTTTGCCCTCCCGCTGCAATCCGGATGGCAGCAGCCGGAATGCGAATCGTGGGCTTTTCAGTCTGTTGATCCCCCATAGTAGCGCAACGTCGAAGAACACCCAAAGTGGGTAGACGGTGCTGTACGGCAGGAAACCGAGCGGACCATTAATCAGGTACGCCGCAATCGCCGCCGCCGGCAATAACAGCGGGAAGAACATCAGGATCATTCGTCCGATCGACAGCCCGGCGCCCTTGCCGGTGATGAGAAGGCCATTGCCTTGCTCCTCGACCTGGAAACCGCGATCGAACGTTGCCGCGTTTGTCATGAGAGACTCCTTGCAGATGCCGGCAGCGGGCCGACCGAGTATGGAAACCGGAATGAAGTGAGAGGTCAAAGCCCGTGCCGGGCAAAGACCGGCGGCAGGCTGTCGGCATCGGCGCCATAGACATGCGGCGTGCCATCCACCGAATGAACGATCACCACCGATCCGTCGGATGCCTGCACCGCGACGGATGTGAATTCGCTGCTGCAGACATGCGCCCGGCATCCGCCATGGACATACCAGCCGTCCTTCTCTTCGAAACCGCCTGCGCTGACTGCCGATGACCGCTGCAGCGCTTCGATATCGGCACTGCCGGTGACAGCCTTGATTGCCGGGAGGAACCGGTCATCCTCAAAGATCTCGTAGGCCGTCAGACCTTCCAGATCGCCGGGCAGGATGCGGTGACCGGCAAGATCGGTGGAAGCCGAAGCCGGGACCGTCAAGTCCCGCGGCGCAAGCGTGAAGATCAGCGGCGTACGGTCTTCGGCGCCATCGATCGCATAAAGCGTGATCTCATGGTTGATGGTACCGCCCTGCCAGGGATCGGTCGGGCGGATATATTCCGGCGATCCTCCCATGTCATCGCCGAGGATGTAGCGCGCCGCGACTGCGTGTCCGGACGAGAAATGCTGCCCGCCCGTATCGCCTCGCAGCCATTCCGGATGATAGGCAATCTCGACATCCGAGCGTAGAAAGGCATCGACATTGTCGCCGAGCATCGCCTCGATCGCCGCGACATGATCTGCCCCGGGCAGGTCAACAACACCTTCGGCCCGCGTCAGTTTCCATTCACCCTCGATCCTGTCGAAGATGAGAACCCCGCAGGCATCGGCGAGATGCGGTGTGCCGCAGTCGAGCCCCCTTCCTGTCGGATTGGTATCGATCTCGCCGAGAGGCAGACGCGCCCGCGCCATGAAATCCTGATTGGCGAATATCCCCGCGACCATATCGCCATCATTGCCGAAGCCGACCCGGAATTCAGCAGCCTCGTCCAGATCCTCTTCTTCGATCCGGCCACCGACCATACGGAACCGGCCATCGTCGTAGGCACCGTTATCGCTCACCGCGAAACCGTAACCGGCGGACAATGCATCCCGGACAGCGCTCCAGTCCGATCCGATCGGCGGGAGGGATGCCGCGGCAAGAATGTCTGCCTGTGTCCTCTGGACCAGCGCCTCGACCGCCTCGTCATCGAGCGCCGGCGTTCCGGGGGCATGGGCCATGCTGGCAATGATACCGCCATCGCCATCGACATAGTCGAACTGGTAGAGCGTGGCGAGCAGCCCGTTGGCATGCCCCGGATCGCGACGGAAGTCGCCCGCGCGCAGGATCGCCGAGTTCAGGGAAGATGACGCCTCCCGCTCCCTGATAGCGCGTCCTTCTTCCGGCGTTGCCGACAGGATCGCGTAGTCGCTGCCGTTGGAGAACCGCAGTCCGCCCCCGACCCGCAGATAGGTGCCCGGCGCAAACAGGCTTACCGGAAATCCGCCGCGCGCCGCGTCATAATCTCCTAGCCTGACGGATGCCCGGATCAGCACCTCCGTCTCGGGGCCGACCCGCGAATGCCGCGCCTCAAGCCGCGCCACCTGCTCGGCCAGCACCGCATCCCGGGCGAACTCATCCGCAGCCCTGTATTCCGGCGTCCGCTTCGCCAGCGCCTCGAAATCCGGCCCGTCGCCGGCAAGCGATTGTGTCAGAGCCCGCCAGAAATCATCTTCGGGGAATTCGATGGTTTCTGCCTGCGCCGGCAAAGACAGAAACGCCAGCATGCCAGCGATAATGAGGGATGGAAGTCGCATGGAATGGGTCATGTCAGGATGCTCTGCTATATGGGATCAAATTACATAAAGATGAGTATACTCCGTGGCTATATACTCATCAACCCATCGATGATCCGGATCATGGAAATCCGGGAAATCTTCGCGCAAAATCTCAAGGCAGCCCGTAAGGCCAAAGGTCTCTCCCAAGAGGAACTTGCGCATCAGGCGGGCATCGACAGGACCTATGTCGGCGCCCTTGAACGATGCCGCTACGCCGTAAGCATAGATGTGGCGGACCGGCTTGCGGTGGTATTGGAGACTGAGGTGTGGAGACTTTTGCAGCCGACGGACTGACCGGAAAAATAACGCGGAAAACTCCAGCAGCAAACGGTCCAGTTTTCAGGGGGCAGAGCATTTCTGCTACATGACACTTGAGACCATCGCCACAATGAGCGATGATCCCCTCATCAGCCTGCCAGCCGCAAGCTGACAATTCCCGGCTCTGTCCGGAAGGCACGGCGAGCGCCGAAGATACAGCATGCTGCGGGACACGATCCAAGGTATGGATACCACAAAACACTTTTCGGGCAATATCCTGAGGTTGCTTCATCCGGACAGACAGCGTAAAATTGAAAGGGCCGATGTTACTGACTATCAACACTAGTGCCCTGAATATCGCATGAGATATTCATTCGCGAAATATTAATATAAAATCATAAAATAAATAATAAAAGTGTATGATGTATCAAATGGATTTCGAAAAAACCAGAAGCATTAATCGGCTATGCGAAATATATCACCGTGCGGATTTTGATCCTCAGGTTGACTCCGCTGCTTTCACGCTATTGCTTTCACTGATTGGGGTAGCGCCATTGAAAAACATTCCTCAGACTTTGCAAAATTCATTAAATGCTTTTCGACCTCTCAGCCATCAGGAACGCTACAATTTTACTATGACAGCTATCTCTTCGCTTTTGGAGACGCCTTCCAAGAATTTCATGCTCTGGGAGGTGTTCAACCGCATGATACTACTTGTCGATCCAGTACAAGACATCACTGGTCGAGCCGTAATTGAAAGCGGAAAGCTCAACTTCGGCCTTTACAAACATGAATCGATTGGTCCATTGATCTTTCAGGAGGTTGGGATGTGATATTATCACGCGTGTCCATATGGTGTCAGTCAAGCCACTGGTAGTCAATTGGCTCGTAACAAAAGTCACCGCGAACAAGTTGTTTGAGATCTAACCGGCTTTTTCCAATCTCAATGATTTTTCCCGACCAGATTATAAGCTTTCTATTGTCATTAATTAAATATGCGCCGGGATACGGATGCGTCGTCGCACGCACCAGTCTATCGATGTCCTCAAGAGACATCTGTTCGGTGATTTCTCCATCTTCTGGGCGACGTTGCGGCCAATGTGTTGCTTTAGCTTCATCTTGGGGCTGACCAAGCAGAGTTCCTGCATTGAGCTCCGGCCAGATTTTGCGCATCAAGGCAACGTGGGCTTGCGACGCCTTTTCGTAGAGTGTTGTAGCCGTTTCGTCGGGAGCTATGTCATACACTTCCGCGGCCATGACGTTGCCGCTATCGGCTTCTGGCTTTAGCTCGAACATTGTCACACCGGAGCGCCTCAGCCCTTTCAAAATGGTCCACGGTATAGGCGCGCGGCCACGGCCTTCTGGGAGCAGAGTCGGGTGCATACCCAACAAGGCGCGCCTCACCAATGGGAAAATCTCGGGGGCCACCAGTTGCGACCAGCCAATCACCAAAAGGTAATCAAGATCTGCGTTTCGAATCGCCTCGATCGTTGACTTTTCGTTGATGTGTCTTGTCTTATGAAGATGAACGCAAGTGCGGCGCGCGTATTCGTCGAGTTGAACACGACCGGACTTTTTCTGGGCAATGTCATCATCGAGAGTTATCAACAAATCGATTTTACCGCCCAGTCGCTCGATTTCTTCGAGGCAGTCCAAGCCCAATTGCACAACTGTCACAAATCCGGTCCGCATGTCGTTTCCTTCTCCGAGTTTCAATAGGTCGGCGGGCGCTTAAGAAAATAAAGGAATGTGGAAAGGATAATCTTGACATCCGTAAAAAATGACACCGATTTTGCGTAGTCGCAATCGAAGTCTGCCTTCGCTTTGGTGGTCATTCCCTCGTAACTTTTCACCTGTGCCAGACCCGTAATGCCGGGTAATAGATCGCTTGCACCGCACGCTTGCCTCAGAGCGTGAAGATCAGTTTGCGTCAACAGGCCTGGGCGCGGCCCGACGATGCTCATCTCTTGACGCAGGACATTGAAGAGCTGCGGCAATTCATCGATGTTCAGCCGACGGATCACCGCACCAACGCGGGTAACGCGGAGGGTTGCCGCTTGTGCGGACTCAACAATGGCGGAACCTTTTGCCATCGAACGGAACTTGAAAATTTTGAACCCCTTCCCCGCCCGTCCTGCCCGCTCATGAACGAAAAGAACTGGGCGCCCATCTTCGATCATAATCGCAACCGCAGTAACGAAAAGTACCGGAGACAGGCAAACCAGTGCAACGAACGCAAGGAGTATGTCTAAACCGGGCTTAATCAGACGAAGATACATTGCGCGCATCCCTTTGGTGCAAATTCACGCCGCCGAACACCCGCTGAAAAGCCTCGGCGTAGAAATAACCGGCTTGCGATCCGCGATAGCGAGCCAATGCGGTCATATTCTCGCTCGAGCGCGGGTGAGGAGCCGGGCGCATCACATTTCGGTATGCGTCGACCGAAGCGATCTTTGCCTGAACGTCGCTTTCTTCCAATTCGACGAAAGTGTTGGCCTCAAACGTCGAACTGTGCCCGGGGAATGCCCATTCCGTCGACGACTGAATTTCCATGAAATAGAGCTCTTCCAATCTTGGGATAGCTTCGCGTCTTTGCCAAAGGCGCGCTGCGGCCAAGCATGCGTGCGATGTCTGCGTGTGGTCGTTGTTGAGATCAGATGGGTGATGCGTGAAGATTATCTGGCTGGAAAACGCTGCAATCTGCTTTTCTATGAATTGAACAATTTCCAGATGAGGCACAGTGTTGAACTTTATATTGGGAAAATCCCCAAGAACTAAATTACGATATCCGAGAATTTCCTTAGATTTTTCAATGTCTTGTTGCAACTCAACTGTTTTCGGGCGCTGCGTGCGCGCATCGACGGATCCTGAAAGTATACAACAGTCGACATTATGACCAGTTTTTGCAAGGCGGTGAATTGCTCCACCAGCGCCCAGCCCTTCGTCATCGGGATGAGCAACGACAATAAGGATGTTCATATAAACCTACCTTCTATTTGTGTATAAGTGGTTTGGGAATCCTCTTAAAAAGACTCCGGTACCATTCGATTGTCTCAAAAATTCCGTCCTCTACACTCAAAGGTGGTGTCCATCCAAGCGTTGAGCATGTATAAGTGATATCGATTTGAAGGTTTCCAACGAGACGCTCAACATCCTGAGTCCGGCCCGTGAGCTTTCCAAAGATCTGTAGCAAGGGAATCGGAACCGGAACCAACATCGGACGTTTACCCAGTGCTTCAGCGACCAACCGGATAAGCTTCGGAGTGGATAAATCATGTCCGTCAGAAACGAAGAAGGTCTTGCCTGCGGCCTGTTGATTGAAGGCACATTCTTCGAGAAAAGATAGGAGATTAGAAAGGGCGATCATTGATCTTTTGTTGTGAATTGCGCCGAGAGGCAAGGGAAACCCGCGATCGACAATCTTTATCAAACGCAGGAAATTTGCCGGCACGCCTGGCCCGTAGACCATCGGCGGTCGCACATTTACCACTTCAAGTCCCGTCTTTTGAGCGAGGCCGTTCAGGGCTTGTTCTGCTTCCCTTTTTGAAATTGCATAGTCCCATTCCGGCCTCGGTACTGTTTCAATATCAAAAACTTCATCATTGTTCGGGGCAGCACCGATAACGCCGACGGAGCTGAGGAACACGAAACGGCGTACCCCAGCATCAACTGCGCTTTGAGCCAGCTGCATTGTTCCGTCACGGTTCACACGCCGAAATTCCTGAAGGGGATTTTCAGTACTGTCTTTAAGTATGTGCGCGCGACCGGCACAGTGAATTATACAATCCACACCGTCCAGCGCACTTGACCAATCAGTGTCCGGCCCCACGTCACCGACAGATATGGCCTTTGACCATGGTTCTGCGCGTCGTACGATTGCTCGAACTTCGAACCCTCGCTCAGACAGAAACTTGCATAACGCTGCTCCTATAAAGCCTGAGGCTCCGGTCACCGCGACTAAAGTGTTTTCGCCCATATATAGGTGTCTTCCACAACATTTACGAATTGATCAAGACTGCTCTCTTTTGAATATCGCTCCAATAGGGGCCGACGCGGACTGCCGGCAATAGATCCTGGCCCAGCCTCGCAGATCTCGTGTATGGCCTGGGCGAATCCTTCGGGGTCACCGGGCCGACACACCCAACCGATCTGCTCCTCGGCTATCAATCGATCGATTTCGGAATCTTTGTCCACCACGGCAAATATTGGTCGGTCGGACGCCATGGAAAAATAGGCTTTGCTGGGAACGCCCAACCCATACATGCCCTCGCTCAGAGATACCAGTGCAACATCGCAGGCTGCCAACACATCGGATCGGGTCGCATCTGGGAAACCAGTAAAGTATTTCACTGCCCGCTCCGGGTGCGTTTTGCAGTAGTCCTGTACCGCCGGCGCCCGAACGCCATTGCCCACGAACAGGAACGCAGCCTTCGGGTGGTCGACACGGTCAATCCCCAAAAGCAGGTTATCGACCCCCTGGAGACGACCTATGTTGCCAAAAAACTGAAATACGATTTTTTCTTCCCAACCCAGGTCAGCGAGGATCGCAGACGCCCGTCTGTCCATCGGCGTCACATCCGCATGATCGACCCAGTTTGGAATGAAAACAGTGCGTTTGGATCGTCCCTTTTCCCGCTCGATAAGCTCTTTCATGTCCCGTCCGATCACGACGATCTGGTCGGGCTGCCGGTAGACCCAGGAAATAGCGGTTCGGAGTATTCGATAAAGCCGGCTGTCCCCTCTAACGACCCCTGCCACCAATGCATTCTCGGGAAAAACATCGTGCACCAGAACAACTGTTCGAAATCGTTTCAATTTCTGAACAAGAACGATCAGAGCCAGCAACAATTCAGGGTTTGTGCCGCAAACAACGCAGTCTGTCTTTCTTGATAGAAAGAGTATTAATAGTGCAATTCTTACGCTGACGGACAGTTTTTTCAGCGTTCGAAAAGCTGCATTCTGGTATCGGGCATATGGCTTTGCAGCTTGATCCGAACCTTGCAGTTTCGGATGAATCACATCAACGTGCAGCCCCTTTGAGCGCATCTCTCTGATCGCCTCGGACCAAAAGTACCCAGTAGAGTTCTGGTCTTTTTTCCAGTATTCCAACGCGATGAAATATTTCGCTATTTTTTCTTTTTCTCCGCGCACGGTAATTGTTCCCGTAAATGACTGAAATAAAATGGCTCTGTTGATGGTCAAGAACGTTTTAAGCTCTTGACAAAATCGGCAATCGCAGTGCCGATGGCCGTGTCAGAATAGCTTTCTAAGACTAAGCCTCGTGCCTTGCTTCCATGAGCTTGGAGATCAACAGGCGAGGTTGAAAGCACCGCCATGATGGCGTTTGCGAAACCTTGGCCTGATTCTTCGCTTACATAAAAAAACGCTTCACGTAAATCCGCTGGTATGGATGGCAAAGGTGTAGTCAGAACCGGCACGCCTGTTAACGCATATTCGATAAGCTTTGATGGAAACGACATCGCGGCGATCGGATCGTCAGAGGAACGGCAATTCACCAAAAGACTTGCATATTTTATTCGTACCGGCAGATCTTCAGGCGGCACGAATCCATGTAGAACCACGTTAGGCAGTTGTGCTGAGGTGATTTCGGTAATAAGGTCGCCGCTGCCAAAGAAAGAAAAGCGTACATGCGGCAGTAGCCGTGCCGCTTCAACAAGCCTGCGCACACCATAACTCGCGCTGACTGTACCGGCATAGACCACCTCGGGTGCCGCGCCCGGTGACGCTGAAGATGACTCGATCCGTACTTGCTCAAGAATATCGCTGCTTGCGATGCCAGAAAATACTAACTTAGGCAACCCTTTCGCATATTGTCGAGCGAGATCTTCCGAGAGCGCAATTACCCCTTCAAATCTAGAAAGTATTCCGCGTACCATATTTCGGTCTAGACGCTTTAATATCCGCACTAGAAACGTATCTGACGGAAGTATTACACCTGGAGGATCAGTCAAAACCGGGACTACGCAATAGCCTCTGCGCACCAGATACACACCGAAGATCAGGAGTGGGCTGTGCACTCCGTGTATGAACACTACATCAGGTCTTTGAGCAACAACATCGGGTCGGGCTCGCGCAAAAAGCTGGAACAAACGACTGAGATGCTTGAGAACTAGTAGATTCAAAAAGCCAAGATGTTGACCCGTCACGCGGCCACGCGAAAAAGGAAAACTGTGGAACATAATCTTGCGCCCACGCGGAAAACTTTGTATCGGTGAGAAAGAAAGCAAGCGAACAGTAGTGAATCTGGTGCTGATCGCATCAACAAAGTTCCACGCGAATTTCGTAGTCTGGACAGCCGGCAGGGTATCTAACTTATAGATAAGTTCGACGATTTCCGGCGGCAGCGTGAACCCTATTAATAAAGCGCTCTTCATTTTTCTCTTCCTGCGATGAGATGCTCGTAGAGCGATTCCCATGCTTGCACCATAGCAGTTAAACTGTAATGCACTGCGACGTTGGCGACCGCTTGGGTTGCAAGCTGGCTTCGAAGCCGTGCGTCGGCCGATAAAGCCACCATCGCATTGGCCAAAGCGGCAGGATTGCGCACGGGCACCAGCAATCCTCCCCCGCGATACAAGACCTCGGTGTTACCGCCGACATCGGTTGCAATCGTCGGAAGACCATGCGCGAGGGCCTCAATAAGGGCATTCGACAGGTTTTCGTGCCACGTGGGAAACACGAAAACATCTGCGGCGCGAAGATAGGGGCGTACATCGTCTTGATGACCCACAAAATGCACCTTGAGACCGTGAACAGTAGCAAAGGCAGTTTCTATGCACCTACGATCCGGGCCATCGCCAACTATTACGATATGCCCCTTTACACCTTGAGTCGCCGCCTGAGCAGAAGCTTGTGCCAGATCGTCATAGCCTTTCTCGACAGACAATCGCGATACCGCGACAAAGACAAGTTCGCTCTCGCCGATTCCCATTGAAGCGCGGGTTGGGTTGCGAAGTGCCAATGTCGCCGTATCAGGAAGGGGTACACCGTTCGGTATTGGCGCAACGAGCTTCGAACGGTAACGGTCCAAGAAACGCCGGCGCGCGGTGAATTCGCATACGGTCGTGATACGATCAGCCAGTTTAATCGAAAGCGGTTCGAGAATATTTATCACTACAAATCGGCGAAGTCCGCCGTTGCCAGATTGTAGATCGCGCTGTGTGCCATGAATCGACAGTAATATCTTTCCCGCCCCCCCTAACCTGGCAGCTAGGACGCCGTGAAACCCTTCGTTGCCTAACCCGCGCACATGAACCAACGCTGGGCGGTGCCGACGTATTTGGCGCGCCATCGACCAAATCTGTCGGATTGAAATTCCACCCGCAGCCCGTTCTTGCCATACGACGGCATATTCAACGTTCGACGCATCGAGGAATTTGGCTAACGCAGTAGCGGGGCCCCCCTTCCCGGGCGCTCCAAAGCAAAGCTGTACGATTCTCTTCACATCGACACCTGATGAAATAAAAAACAAAATTAGAATTCAGTTAAGCATCAGCAAAAACACGGATCCTAACAGATGCCCCGTCTCTCTCGATACTTGTGAGCCTTTGGAAGAACCCCAACAGCAGCCACGAAAATGGTGCCAGTTCCCAGTGTCCACTACTTACGATGGGGAACCAGAAGCACGAGAACATCGCGAGCAGCAAAAGCCCTTCGCGGTTGGAACGCGACTCGCGCAGTATGCCTAGAAAGTATAGGAATAGGTATCCGCCAAACAAGAACATGCCTACCAGTCCAGTCTCAAGGCTGATCGTTAGAAAGAGGTTGTGAGCCCCCGCTCGCAATTCGCTGATTTCAGAAAATACTCCGGGGCCGATACCAAGGACAGGATTCGACAAGATGTAGCTATAGGCCTCAACCCAAATGAAGCCTCTATTCGAAAGGTCGCCAGTACCACGCCCTAAGCCGAATGAATCGAAGAACAATAGCAAATAGTTGTTCAAGCCGACCGCAACGCTGAATGCAATAATGGAAAATGTAATTATTATTGCCTTTAACCCAGCGTTTGGGATAACCCGTCTAAACAAAAAAAGGCAAACTGTCAGCCCTGACGACAACAAAGCGCCTCGCGTACCCAACAAGATTTGACAATAGACTGTCATTCCGATCCATATGGGCATCAAAAGAACCATGGCCCTGGTCGGCCCTAGATAACTCCAAGTCGCCAAAAAAAGGAAAAGCCCGCCGGAAAGAACGTAGGCAGTAAAGTTGCTGTTATGGTCAAACACGTTGTAACGCCCGCTGCTAGAGCCCCACTCGTCAAAAGTCAGTTGGAGATTTAAAAACGTAATCAGCATTCCGATAAAAAAAGCGTAGCTAAGAAGACGAAAATGTGCGGCAGAACGTGGAGCGGACCTTGCCGCGAAATATGTCGCAACACAAATATACCACCAGAATATGTTATTACCCCAATTTTCTGTACTTAATGCCCAAAAAAAGGAAAGCGTTACAAGAATGACGTAGAGCAACAAATACATATCCCTACGCGCTATCGATAGTACCGGACTTCTTAAAAGTCGAACGACCATATAAACAGTCATCAAGGCCACGATAAGTGTGACCGGTGTAATAAATGGCGCAATTTGCATATAATTCGCCCACGGAGAAAACAACGCAAGTGCAGCGCACAACGTGGGTGCAATCGCGATTGTCGGGCCTTTTTGAACGTTGCGGATAATAGGCCGCGCACTCCGCCCTATGCCGGTCGAATGAATCATGCTTCAGTGTCACCCGAAGTTGAAAACCAGCCTTTCTCCATGAAATGAGCCTTCAGTGCCGCCTCTTTATCAGCGGGTGAAAGATGGCCAAAGCCCAATGATTTCGCCGACATTCGCGACATATACTCATCGGTAGACGCGATTATCCGAGCTGGCACGCCGGCAGCAACAGAATTCGGAGGGATATTATTTGTGACTACCGATCCGGCACCGATTATGCAGCGGTTGCCAATAGTCACTCCAGGCAAAACGATCGTCTTTACCCCGATGTAGACCCTTTCTCCAATTGAAATCGGTGCCGTCCATTCAAGGGTCGGTTCTTCCGAGCGCAAGATTAGGGTTCCTCCGTCATGGGTGACGAAAGTGACGCCGGCAGTAATGTGACAATTGGCCCCAATTCTGATCAACCAAGGCTCAGACCCAAACATTCCGCGAGAAATTCCGTAAAACCGAACCGACGGATGAACGTCCACACCAATTCCGCGTGCGAAACGTATTGGGTCACGTGCGGCCGCAATTTTGTCGCGCAATGTGCGAATCATGCTGAGGAGTATCATTGGCACCCCCGTGCCAGTTTCAGAGACGACGTGACGACTATTGGAAGTACTATGCCCACAAAAGCAGCGGCGTTGATTGCTGGAAACAAAAACAACATCTCGGGATCTCCAGTCTGAAACTTCAAAAGCATGCTAACAAATATGAATGCGAGCCAAGCAATCGACTGGATCCCCGCCTTGCCGATAGAGTTCAATACCATGCTGTAAGGCGATGAGAGCGACATGACCACAGCCAGTATTGCGGATGCGGCGAGGACCTCCGATTGGCCGGGAAAGTCTCTCCCCATCCAGAACATGATAATCCAGTCTGAGGACAGATAGAGGCAAAGCCCAGAGATCGCCACAAGGGCTGAGCCAAACAAGCTCATACGTAGGTTGTTGCGCCGCACCCAGGTCCATTCGCTGCGAGCCATAGCCTCGGCGTTTGCGGGCCAAAGCGGGATGTAGAGAATAGTGACGACCATCATCAGCAACGAAGCGAGCCTGTAGGGAACGGTATAGTTAATGACTTGTTCCGCACCGAACATGGCCGAGATCAGCACCTGGTCGATATTCAGTCCCACGGATGTGAGGATTGAGAGGACTAAGAATCCAAAGCCCGATTTGAACGTTCGCCGCGCGATTGCAGGGTCATAGTCGTTAAGCAACGGGCGTAGATGCGGATTGCTCAGGAAGAACGCGAGTGTGGCCAGCAGCAGGGTGGTGGGGACGCCGATGGCGTAGAGGAAGGTTACCGAGCCTGCGGAAAGCCCGCCACGTATCGCCAGGAAGCACATGCTGACCGACAGAGCTGATCCCGCGATCATCCAGGCGTTGGCCTGTGCGATCTTCTGCTGCGCAAAAAGAAGCCGCTGAACCAGCGAGATCGGAATTGACAGAAAAAATGCCAGCAAGATGGCCCGTAGTATGGCCAGATCCTGCTCGCCAAAGGAGGGCACAATCATCGGTGCGAACAGCGCAGTTCCGACGAGCAGCAAGCCCACAAGTACGCCGGCAATCGTAAATAGCACAATGTATCCAGTCACGATCACCGCGCGTGCTTCGCGGAGAGCATTGGTCGCCAACGCCTTTGACAGGCCTGTCAACACGGCGTTTCCCATGCCAAAATCGAGAAAGGCTGCCATGGTTGTCAGGCTGACGGCTGTTGCCCAGATCCCAAATCCGCGCTCACCCAAATCGGTAAGTAGAGCGGGCATCACCAAAAACGGCGCGATCAGGGTCAAGATTCGGCCGGCAAACCCTCCGGCGACACCACGCAGAACCTTTTTCATTCTGCCCGCCTGCAGGTCTATCTCGCTCATCTTGCAGCCCTCCGATCGTGAAGGCGCGCGCCGATCCATTCGCCAAGCCGGGCCACGACCGGATCGGCGCGAAAATGTGCGTCAAACACCTGCCTGCCACGGGCACCGACAGACTCCGCCATGGCCCTGTCCGCAAGGGCGGCTAGCATAGCTTGCGCGAAGGCTGCTGTATCGTCCGGAGGGACCAAGAAAGCCGATTCGCGGTCACGCAGATAAAGGGTGAGGTCGGATGTCTCCGTGGTGACAACGGGCCGCCCGCACGACAGGTACTCGGCAAGCTTGGTGGGAAAGCCGAAGGTGGCTTGTTTCGATTTGGGGCGACAATGCACCAAAATATCGCTCTCACACAAGGCGTCAATCAAGGCATCAGATGGGATGGGCGCGTGCAACTGCACCACTTCTTCCAGACCTAGGGCTGCGATTTCGGCTTTGAGGTCGGCGCGCTGGATAGAGGATCCATGGCCGAAGATACGCAATCGGGCATCAGGGCGCTGGCGATGGACAGTATCAAAAGCCTGGACCAGTGAGATAACGCCATCCTTGGGTTCGGAAAGTGAACCGGCATAGGTGAATAGCCCCGGTCGCACTCCCCCCGCAGGTGGCGACATGAGAGCTTCAGCGATGGGCGGCATGACATGGATCGGCATGGAAGGCACGAGTTCCCTGACATAGCGCTCCAACGCCGATGAAATCACGATCATACCTGAGAACCGGCGCAGCAACATTCGCTCGTAAACAGTTGTCCCCCACTGTTTGTAGCGTGACGCGGCAAAAAGCACATGCGGGTGTTCGGTGATCTCGTTGAAAACGGGGGTTCGCGTGAGTCTGGCCGCCAGAAAAGTCAGGACCAGCATTTGCAGATCGACACCGTATACAACCACGGCATCGACCTGCCGAAGCCGTTGGAGAAGATGCGGGAAAAGCCACAGCATCATGCCGGTGCGAAAGCCGAACCGGCGCAGACTTTCTGGCATCTGGTCTACGCTTTCGGGCACTGAGGCGCCCGAGGGAAACTGCAGGCTCAGCATCCTGTGCTCCGTCTCTGCGGCTGGATAATACTGCAATTCGAGCTTGACACGCCCCTGCGCGGCGCCGTGCGCTGTAATGTCGAGGCAATTGAGAAAGAGCAGCCTGTGGCGGGGCGTTTGCGTATTTCCCAAGCAGGCGACCCTAGAGTCTCGACGCGGCAGGATCATTCTTGTTGGCCTCCAAGAAGCCTCTTGTGCTCTGAGATTGTGGTCTCATCCCAGCAATATCTCAGGACACGGGCAGGAACGCCGGCTGCGATGGCATAGGGAGGGACATCAGAATTCGCAGCGGCTCCTGCAGCAATCAAGGTCCCCTCACCTATCCGCGCGCTTGCCAGAATGATCGCACGGGTGCCGATCCAGACGTCATCTTCGATCACTACGCCGGTATCATCCGAGGGTCGTTTTTCGGCGTCGGTAACTGAGCGCATGGTTCGTCCGACCATATCAATTCGATGATTACCTCCGCGGATCGTAACCTGCGGGCCGAAAATAACGTTCGATCCAATCCGAATGAACGATCGGCTAGCGATCAGTACGGGGTGATAGCCAAGGCTAGTGTCATTACCTACACTGATTGTTTCATACGAATATATGCCGAATGGATCAAACGAAGAACCCGTACCAAATGACTTGAACCTATGCCGAAATATCAAGCTGTAAAGCTTGTTGCGCGCGAAGCCTGCGAACTCGATCGTTTGGGCGAGTGCTACAAAAACGGGTTTGAGTGGCGACGTCATCGTCAGATCAGCTCTTACCGTCCCGTATCCCGTCCCATTGGTTCGAGAGACGGGCGGTTCCGAGAAGCAGGTTGACAACGCGCTCCGAGGTGTTGTCGACACAATAGTCTGCCGGGACCGGATGTGCCAAGCCCGCCGCCGCGCGTTGGGCGAACCCCTGCGTGATGGCGGCGATGGCGTCGAGGATCGTGTCGGGGTTCAGCCCGGTCATGATCAGGCAACCAACGTCTAAGCCCTCGGGGCGTTCGATGGCATCGCGCGGGGTGATCGCAGGGAAGCCCAGAATCGAGCTTTCCTCAGCGATGGTCCCGCTATCCGAGATAGCGCAGAAGGCCCGCATCTGTAGCTTGTTATAGTCGTGAAAACCGAAAGGCTTCATCCACTGGACGCGCGCGTCCAGCGTCGCTGCTTCCAACGCATCCAGCCGCTTGCGGGTGCGCGGATGGGTCGAGACAACGACCGGCATGTCATATTGCGCGGCGATCCGGTTCAGCACGTCAACCAGCGCCGACAGGCGGGTCGTGCTGTCGACATTCTCCTCGCGGTGCAAGGAGACAATGAAATAGCCACGGTCTTTAAGCTCCAGACGCGGCAATACGTCCGACGCCTCGATCTGCTCTCGGTAATGCTCGAGCACCTCGCGCATCGGCGACCCGGTCAGATAAATCCGGCGGTGGTGGCAGCCCTCGGACAGCAGATGGCGACGGGCATGCTCGGTATAGACAAGATTGAAATCCGAGATATGGTCAACCAGCTTGCGGTTAGTTTCCTCGGGCACATTGCGGTCGAACGAGCGGTTGCCAGCCTCCATGTGATAAACGGGGATTTTCATGCGCCGCGCCATGATCGCCGAGATGGCCGAGTTCGTATCACCCAATACGACGACAGCATCGGGCTTTTCCTGCGCAAGCACCTTTTCGCTTTCCGACAGAATCTTGCCAAGCGTTTCACCCAGGGTGCCGCCCCCGGTACCGAGAAAATGGTCGGGCTTACGCACGCCAAGATCTTCGAAGAACACCTCGTTCAATTCGTAGTCCCAATTTTGACCGGTATGCACGATCACGTGCTTGGTGACATCGTCGAGCCGCGCCATGACGCGTGATAAGCGAATGATCTCGGGCCGGGTGCCGAGGATGGTCATGACATTTAGGCGCTTCATTTCAATACCTTGTCGGCAAAAGTGTCAGGGTTGACGGGATCGAAAAGATCGTGCGTCCAGAACAGTGTCAACAGTTCGGTGTCGCCAACATTCTCGATTGAATGGGTGTGCAGAGTGGGCATGTCGACAGGCGCCGGGACGGCGCCCGATACAGGGTACTCCCAGACCTCGTCGCTCAGCACCTTTCGGATGCGGATCACCGCCTCACCCTGCACTACCAAGAAACGTTCGACCTTGTTCAGGTGAAAATGGTCGCCGCGCGTGACACCGGGCTTTGTGGTCGACAGGAATGTCTGGCCCCCGCGCCCGCCTTTGACGGCTTCAAACAGCGTGCCGCGCGGATCAGTATTCAGCTTTAGGGGGCGCGGAAACCCGTCCGGATACAGGGCTGCGCGATAGCTGTTGAAAAGGGCGACCGAAAAGGGATCGCCAAGATCCGGATAGATGTTTGCTTGATATTTGGCGTGGAACTGCTGCAGGACTGCATAGAGGTCGGAAACCGCGATTTCATGCGCCTCGGGCCTCAGAGTACCGGTTATGCCATTGACGACCGCGTCTAGCGCCGCTTGTGCTGCAACACCAGCATGCAGTAAAAACACACGTCCATCCGGATTGATGCTGGGCGTCTCGCCCGCGATCACCGCATCGATGAAAGTCGCGGTGACGTTATTGTAGTTCGGGCGCGCGCACTCGCCGAAGATATGTGGCAGCACAAGGTTGGTATAGCGTCTACCGACCTGTGAAAGCCTTTCGCCGGCAATGCGCTTCGACCGTCCGTAAGGTGTGTCACTGGTCGCGTGGGTCGAATTGGCATAGACGATGTGGGGCTGAGTTCCAGTAGCCTCGCAGGCCTCGGCCAGTCGCCGAGCTATAGCCGGGTTCGCAGCCTCGACAATATCATCTGGCGCACGGTTCACACCCGCGAAATGCAACACGCCGTCAGCCTCGGAGACGGCCTCCCGCAACAGATCATCATCGTCAAACTCGGAGTGACTCAGTCTTACAAGTTCGTAAGGTACGGGCTGTGCCTTGAAGTCGGCTGCACAGTTTGCAGCATGCACGTGCGCTGCGGCATGCCAGCCGATCAATCCGCGCGCACCTGTGATTACCAGTTTCATGACGTGGCCTTCCATGCATCGACCTCGTCACGAACCTCGGGCAGCGACAGCAACAGTTTTTTGACTCCGGCGACGTCCAGCCGGTGAGTATTATGAGAATGGTAATCCTCGTGCTGAGCGGTCTCTTGCTCGCCCTCACTGTAATAGGCCTTGTAGTTCAGATCTCGGTCATCCATGCGGATCCGGTAGTAGTCGCCCATGTCCTCGGACTGGGCCAGTTCCTGCGCCGTGGCCAGCGTCTCGTAGAGCTTCTCGGCGTGCCGCCAGCCGATCGCATGGACAGGATGGTCCGGCACATCGAACAGCTCCAAAAGGGCCGTCGCCAGATCGGATATCGTCGATGCGGCAGCCTTCCTGATGAAAAGGTCGCCTTGTCTTGCATTGTCAAAGGCATGATGAACCAGCGCCACCGAATCCCGCAAGGGCATCAGGAACCGCGTCATCTTTGGCTCGGTGATTGTAATCGGGAGACCGGTCTTGATCTGATTTATGAAGAGCGGGATCACCGACCCGCGCGAGTGCATCACGTTACCATATCGCACCAACGAGACGGTAGTTACCGCGTCCGGCCCGATCGAGCGGGCCAACGCCTGCGCTAGCTTTTCCATCATCGCCTTGGACATGCCCATCGCATTAACAGGGAACACTGCCTTGTCGGTTGACAGGCACACCACCGAACGCACCTGATTTGCAACCGCCGAACGGATAACGTTCTCCGATCCCAGGATGTTGGTGCGCACCGCCTCGATCGGGAAGAATTCGCATGACGGCACCTGCTTCAGAGCCGCAGCGTGGAAAACGCAATCCACACCTGCTATTGCTCTGTCTACGCTCTCGCGGTCGCGAATGTCGCCGATGAAGAATTTTACGTTCGGACTACGCAAAGTGTTGCGCAGCATGTCCTGCTTTTCCTCGTCACGGCTCAGGATCCGAACCTCGGAACACCCCTTGTCGAGCAAGTCCTGTAGCATCGTCTTACCGAACGAGCCGGTTCCGCCGGTGATGAGAATGGCACGATTTTGAGTTTTCATCAATACTCCAAAATTTTAGTAAGTTCGCGCAATACGTTGTTTAGATCACTTGACGATGCTGATTGTACTGTTGACATATGGCGCATAAAACGTTTTCCGCGACAATAGCATTTTCCAACCGAACTGTCTTTGATCGTTGAATCCTTTAATGCAGCTTCGTGTGAGTTCTGACTATTGAGATCACAATCGCAAGTCGCTTTGATCTGGGGGGAAAACATACTTCAAGTCATAGAGGACATGCTCGTCTCGCCCGAAACCGCGCATGCCTTTGGCTCCCATTTCAGCGAACTGGTTGTGCGCAACGGCCAGGACGATGCCGTCATAACTACCCACTTCAGGAGCATCGATTGGGGTAATGTCATATTCGCGCAGTGCCTCAAAGGTATCTACCCATGGGTCGTACACGTCAATATTGACCCCATATTCTCGCAATTCGGCGATCACGTCTATCACGCGGGTGTTGCGCAGATCCGGGCAATTTTCCTTAAAGGTCAAGCCCATGATCAGAATGCGGGCACCCTGCACCTGGATGCGTTTCCGCAGCAACGCCTTCACCATTTGCCCAGCCACGTAGGCACCCATCCCGTCGTTCAGGCGCCGGCCGGCCAGAATGATCTGGGGTTGATAGCCGATCGCCTCGGCCTTGTGCGTGAGATAATAAGGATCGACCCCGATACAATGTCCCCCAACTAGGCCTGGACGAAACGGCAGGAAGTTCCATTTGGTGCCCGCCGCTCTCAGCACCGCCTCGGTGTCTATGCCCATACGGTTGAAGATAATCGCCAGCTCGTTGACCAGCGCTATATTCAGGTCGCGCTGGGTGTTCTCGATGACCTTCGCGGCCTCAGCCACGCGTATCGACGGGGCCTTGTGCGTGCCAGCCGTGACGATTGATGCGTAGAGATCGTTGACGAAATCCGCGACCTCGGGTGTCGAGCCTGAAGTGACCTTGGTGATCGTGGTCAGGCGATGGGTCTTGTCGCCTGGGTTGATCCGCTCTGGGCTGTATCCGGCAAAGAAATCCTCGTTAAACCGAAGCCCCGACACAGCCTCGAGCACAGGAACGCAGTCCTCTTCGGTAGCACCGGGATAGACAGTCGATTCATAAATCACGATATCGCCTGGTTTTAGCACCTTGCCTATCGCTTCCGAGGCCTTGATCAACGGTGTCAGGTCTGGGCGTTTATTTGGGTCCACGGGCGTCGGGACCGTAACGATGTAGATATTGCAATCATGGAGGTCGGATAGGGTCGATGAAAACCGAAGATCGCCCGCCTCGGCCAACTCATTGTCGCTGACTTCGAGGGACGAATCATGCCCGGCTTGCAAGGCCTCGATGCGTTTGGCGTTGATGTCAAAGCCAACCACCGGCCGGTGTTTGCCAAATTCCACGGCAAGGGGGAGACCAACATAGCCGAGGCCAATCACCGCAAGCTTGGACGTTTCAAGGGAGAAAGAATGCATATTGAACTCAGACATTGTAATATTCGCGGTACCAATCGACGAAGCGCGCTATACCGTCGCGGAAATCCGTTTGCGGACGATATCCCGTCAGGCTTTGCAAGAGCGATGCATCAGCCCAAGTTGCCGGCACATCACCCATCTGCATCGGCATGTAGTTGCGGATGGCCTTCTTGCCGATCATATCTTCGATTGCCTCAATGAAGTCCAACAGCTTGACCTTCTCGGAATTACCGATGTTGACGACCCGATACGGCGCGACTGGCGAAAGGCTGTCGCCTTCAGGCACGATCCCGGCTTGGGGACGTTCGGGGACCGCGTCAATCAGCAAGCGGATGCCCCACACGAGATCTTCAACGTAGGTGAAGTCACGGTACATGTCACCGTGATTGTAAATGTCGATCGGGCGATCATCGAGTATTGCTGCAACGAATTTGTAGAGCGCAAGATCGGGGCGACCCCATGTGCCATAAACAGTGAAGAAGCGGAACATGGTGGTCGGAAGGTTCCACAAATGCGCATAGGAATGCGCCATGCTTTCATTGGCCTTCTTCGTCGCGGCGTAGATCGTAAGCTGCGTATCGGCCTTCTCGGTTTCCGCGAATGGCATATCGGTGTTGGCGCCATAAACCGACGAGGTCGATGCCATCAGCAGGTGATCCACCTCGAGGCGGCGGGCCGCCTCCATGACGTTGAATGTCCCGATGACATTGGAGTCAAGATAGGCGCGGGGGTTCTCGAGACTATAGCGCACTCCGGCTTGAGCGGCGAGGTGGATGATGACGTCAGGTTCGAATTTGTCGGCGAGCTCGTCGAAATTGGCCTGATCTTCGAGCATGCCCTCGGTGGCGGAAAAACTCGGATCCTGCAGCAGCATCTCATGGCGGCACCGCTTTAGGGTGACGTCATAATAGTCGGTCATGCCGTCATAACCTTGCACTCGGAATCCCTCGGTCAAAAGTAGCTTGGCCAAATGAAAACCAATGAAGCCAGCGGTTCCGGTGATGAGCACTTTGCTTTGCGCCATTATCGTTTCTTTCTGAGTTCAGGGTTTAAGCTTAGGACTTTCTGGCACTTCGATTTCCAGCTCCGAGCGCAAGGCCTCGATCTCTTTCCTAAGCGCTTCGTATTCTTCCGTTTTCCGCAGCAGAAAAGCGCGCGTCAGCACCGCCTTCCGTGCAATGCCTTTGGGAGTCAAAATGTAAGAATATCGGCGCTTGTCTTGTGCAGCAGTAAAATGTCCCAATTTAACCAAACCTTCG
>MDTD01081681.1_pt1 | contig 21372 bp, 19 predicted proteins | sample 811221 | NCBI WGS metagenome assembly MDTD01 (sample SAMN05326646, study PRJNA326480) | marine metagenome | isolation source: seawater | place: Pacific Ocean: South West | collected 2011 | reverse complement strand
TTTGAACTAAATTTGGTTGAAATGCATCTTTAAGTAATGCTGTAATTGCTCCATCAGCATTTAATTGACTTGCTCTTACTGGCTCGTTAGCTTTTGTATAACCTATTACTATGTTACCAATCCTTTTTTGAAGATCATCAATGTCAGAGGCCAAGCAAAATACTGCCATAATTTCAGATGCAACTGTTATGTCAAAACCGCTCTGTCTAGGTATACCATTTCCAGTTCCGCCTAAACCGCATGTAATATCTCTTAAAGATCTATCATTCATATCAACCACTCTTTTCCAGGTAATTCTTCTTGGATCAATATTTAATTCGTTATCCCAATGAATATGATTATCAATTAGGGCTGATAACAAGTTATGTGCAGCACCGATAGCATGGAAATCACCTGTAAAGTGAAGATTTATATCAGTCATAGGTATGACTTGAGCATATCCTCCTCCAGCAGCACCACCCTTCATACCAAAACAAGGTCCCAGGCTTGGTTCTCTTAAACAAATCATTGCCTTTCTACCAATGTGACAAAGCCCATCAACCAATCCTACACTTGTAGTTGTTTTTCCTTCACCAGCTGGTGTGGGAGATATTGCGGTTACTAAAATTAGCTTTCCATTTTCTTTTTTTTCAAGACTGTCAAGCAAAGAAAAAGAAAGTTTTGCCTTATCATCACCAAACTTGATCAGATCATCAGTCCCAATATCAAGGGATTTTGCTATATCTTCTATAGGTTTTTTATTTGCAGCATTTGCAATCTCTAGATCACTTGGATAATTACCCATAATTACTATACTCCCCTAAATTTTCTGTAATTAAGTATACATAAGAGGGTTATTGTTAACTAGAAAAAATTAAGTATTTTTAGCCTTATTAAAAGCTTCTATTGCTCTCAATCTTGATTGCTTTAGATCCAAGATCTGCTTTGGATATTTGCAGTTTTCTCTTATATGAAGACTGGGGTCATGAATTTCTTTTTTATCTATTTTTTCAAGTTCTTTAATATATTTTTTAATAAATAATCCATCACAATCAAAATTTTTAGATTGAGTTAATGGATTAAAAATCCTGAAGTAAGGTGCTGCATCAGTTCCAGTTGAACTACTCCACTGCCAACCTCCGTTGTTAGAAGCAAAATCACCATCTATGAGGTTTTGCATAAAATAAGCTTCGCCTAATCTCCAATCATGAAGCATATTTTTTGTAAAAAACATTGCGACAACCATTCTTAATCTATTGTGCATCCAACCTTCACAATGCATCTGTTTTATGGCGGAGTCAATTATTGGAAAGCCAGTTTTGCCGTCTTTCCATGCAGTAAACTCCCTCTCATCAAATCTCCATTCAATGTTTTTTGTATAATTTTGAAAAGGCAAGCCTTTGCTTACCTTGGGAAAAGAGAACATGATGTTTTTATAAAATTCACGCCAAATAATTTCATCAATCCATTTGACTATACCCTTCTCACCTCTATCTAATTCGAATTTATTAAGCTTTAAAGCCTCTAAGATGCATCTTTTTGGAGAAATGATACCAGAGGCTAAATAGGCAGATAATCTGCTTGTCCCATCCACAATTGGATCGTTTCTATCTTCAGCATATCTATAAATATTTTTATCTAGGTATGTCTCTAACCTTGACAATGCTTCTGCCTCGCCAGTTGGCCACAAAGACATATCTACTTGATTATTTTTTTTAAATTGAAAATCAAATTTACTTGCATTTGATTTAATTTTTGTAGCATTTTTTTTGATGTATTCAAACTCTATATCTAAAAGATCTAGATTAAAGTTTTCAATCCATCTTCTTTTAAAGGGTGTGAAGACAGAATAAGGCTTACCCTCACCGGTCATAATACTTCCAGGAGCAAATACTACTTGCTCATCAAAGCTTTCAAACGCAATGTTTTTACTTTTTAAATAGATTTTTACTGACTCATCTCTCTCACTTTCATCAAATCCAAATTGATTATTCCATAACACTTTATGCAAGGAATGATTTTGCATATAGTCAAAAATAATATCTGAGTTATCTTTAAATCCTTCAGAGTTTATTATAGTTAAAGGTATGTTAATTTTTGAAAGTTCATCTCCTAAAACTTTAAGGTTTTCAATGAAAAACTCAGTTTTACAATTTGCTTGGTTATGTTTCTGATTTTGATTTTGCGAATAAATGTAAATAGCATGAACTTCGTCTGAAGATTTGCAAGCTTCTCTTAATGCTGGATTGTCGTCCATGCGTAGATCATTTCTGAACCACATTAAACTATTCATAATTTAATCCTTAATTTTTGCATTTGAGAAAACAACATCAACTTGATAGTTTTCTCTAATATTTGATATTTCAGCTAAACCTCCGGCAGATTCAACAATTGCAGCTCCAGCTATTATATCCCAAAGATAAATGCCATTTTCTTTGTACATTTCTGCCTTGCCTGAAGCTATATAACATGAGGCCATAGCAGCTGATCCGATCATTCTTGTTTTTTTCCAGATCTGCATATCAGATATTAGTTTTTGAAGAGAGGCATCTGAATAGTCAGTATTAAAAGGCAATCCTGTTATAACTATTCCTTCATCTTTATTATAAATATCTGATACATGAATAGTTTCATTGTTCAAAGTTGCAGTTTTGTTTAAGCAATCTCCAAGATATAGATCATCATTATTAAAATCATAAATTACGCCAAATACTGGTTTGAGATCTGTCACCATCCCAATTGAAATACAACAAATTGGTATATCTCGATTATAGTTTGCAGTTCCATCTAGTGGATCAATAACCCAAAAAGTTTTGCCGAGATTGTCTGACGATTTTCCACTTTCTTCAGCCAATATCTCATAATTGGAATCATCACTTATAATTTTTTTTATTAAGTTTTCTGATGAAACATCTGCTTGAAGCTTTGTATCCCTTTTATCGCTTAAAGATAATTTATTAAGTTGGTTCTTATTTTTATTTAGGTATTTACCTGCTTCGGTTGCAGCTTTAATAGCGATACTAATCTCTTTTGAATGAGTTTCAGACATTTAGCCTTTATAGGAAACTTTATAGATAACATTATGCTTATCATCTGAAATCAACAGTGAGCCATCACTCATAACAAATGGAGCTGCAGGTCTTCCCCATGCATTTTCGTTGTAAAGCCAGCCTGTAATAAAGTCCTCTTGGCTTACATAATTTCCATCTTCATCTAACTGAATAAAAACAATCTTATAACCAGACTTTCCATTATATTTATTCCATGAACCATGAAGTGCAACAAAAATACTATTTTGATATTTTTTTGGGAAAATATCTCCATCATAAAAAGTGATACCTAATGGAGCCACATGTGGACCTAATTCGGCAATTGGATCAACAAAGTCTTTATTGAGACTAGGAATCATGTGACCAAATTCTGGATCTATTACATTTTTTGCATGTTTAAATGGATAGCCATAAAAACTTCCCTCTTCATCGACCATATTTAATTCACAAGATGGAGAATTATCACCAAGCCAATCTCTTCCATTGTCAGAAAAATACATTTTTTTAGTAGCTGGATGCCAATCAAAACCAACACTATTTCTGACTCCATCAGCCACAGTAATAAGCTCACCATCTACATATTTATGAATTGCAGCAAATCTTGGATCATTAGTTTGCGGTTCAAGACAAATATTACATGGCACTCCAACAGGAATATACAAGTTACCGTCAGGACCAAAATCAATATATTTTAATCCATGCCAAGTTTCGGATGGGAGATCATTCATATATATTTTCTTTTTTGGTAATTTTTCAGAATCTGATTCTAACCAAGCGTCTATTTCATCTACTAGCCAAACAGTATCCATCTCAGCAAAGTATAGATCACCTTTATAAAATGTAACTCCAGCAGGATTTTGTAATCCATTTGCGACAATTACCTTCTTATATGTTGCATCGGTATTTTTAACAAGAGCAATTACTTCATTGCCTTTTTTTGACCCCACTATAATGTGACCATTACTTGTTTCAGTAATTTGTCTAGGAGTTTCAAGGTCTTTAGCCAAAATGGTTATTTCAAAATTTTCAGGGAGAATGAGTTTGCTTAAGTTTGAATCAGCATTTAAAAAAAATGAAAAAAGACTAATTAAAGATATAATTGCAAATTTAGATGAATTATTTAGGTATGTGTAAAGTTTAATCATATTAGTTGTAATAAAATGTATATATGGAATTAACAATAATAATAGATTACATAATTATAAGCATAATTGCATCAATGGCTATTAATTCAATATTGAGAAATTATGCAAAGAAATATAATTTTCTTGTAGCTTTGCCTGATAGAAGTAGAAAATTTCATAAAAGGCCTACTCCAATGACAGGTGGTGTTGGAATCTTAGTATCGTTATTGATAACTGGTAAATTATACATAGATTTAAATAATCTAAATGGTTTTCTTCCAGATTTCACATTGCAGCTAATGCTTGTGTCTATACCGCTACTGTTATTATTTTTATTTGATGATTTGAGAGGATTAAGACCCACATTTAGAATAATTATCCAATCTTTGGTTACAATCTACATGATATTTTCAACAGATGTGTATTTGCAATCTTTTGGAAATTTGTTTGGTTTCGGGGAAGTAAGTCTTGGAATTTTAAGTATTCCATTTACCGTTTTTTGTGTTGTTGGGATTATGAATGCGTTTAATATGATTGATGGAATAAATGGACTTTGTTCTGGTTGTGCAATGATAGCTTTGCTTTTGATAGGTTTTCACTCGGGGCTCATTTATGATTCAATGTTAGTTTTGATTATTGGTTCGATGATAGGTTTTTTAATATTCAATTTAAGAATATTTGGTAAAAAGCGCGGCGTATTTTTAGGTGATAGTGGTTCTAATTTAATTGGTTTTTGGGTAGCATGGTCAGCAATATATGCCTCACAAAATACTATCTATGATGTTGAGCCAATCACTATGATTTGGTTCGTTGCTATTCCTTTGTTAGATTGTATTGGTTTAATTTTCTCAAGAATTAAAAAGGGCAAAAGCTGGGCTTCCGCTGGAAGAGATCATATTCACCATAAACTTATGATTAATTTTTCAGCTGAAAATACATTATTAATTATCCTTTTTGTCACATTAGCAACTGGATTATTTGGTATCTATATTACTAATAGTACTTCTCCTGCAACTTCTTTGATGTTATTTACAATATATGGTTCTATATACTATGTACTAGCGCATTATGCTGGGCTTATTTCTGCAGAACAAATTAATAAAGATGTTTAGATTTTTTAAAAAAAAGAATATAGATCAGGTTGATTCAAAGTCAACTGATTTTGAAGACGAATTAATTGCAGCGGTGCTTGCATATGAAATTGCTAGATCTGATGGGGAGATAAGTGAAGATGAGTTGGGCGTGCTTATGGAGCAAATCAAAGAAATTGCTGTAAGAGTTGGTAAAAATCAAAACGAGATTTTAGAAATTATTGAAAAATATAGTAAAGATAGCGTCTCATTTCATGAATTTGTTGAAGATATAAACAAAAATTATACCAAGGAAAAAAAATTGTCACTTCTTAAATTTTTATGGAAAACTGCTTATGCCGATGGAAGATTGGATGTTGATGAGGAACGTTTAATAAGAAGATTGGCAGACTTAATTAAAATTAAGGATGTTGAGATACTTAAATTAAAAGATCTCTCTAGAAGTAATCATTCATAATCAATAACGCTTGCATTATTTATAATAAAACTTTCTGATTCGCTCCTGTCGCATTTACCTGGATATTCCTTTATATTTTCATCATAGGCATCATTACCTACATAAGTGAACATTTGATACAGCACAACACATTTTTCAAGTTCACTTAATCTTTGGTCAAGATATATTTCTTTAGATAGTTTTTTTAAGGTTACGTTGTCTGAGGACATTTTTAAGTTCTTTTTCTTATCGATAATGATAAATGACGAGAAATTATTTTTATCAAGATTATATTTTTCCCATTTTACATTATTTGTTGAATATCCTGGTTCGCCATATTTAGCAAAATTACTCCAAAATTTCATCATATTTCTAGATGTATAAAATTTGGAAATGCCTTTTGGATACATAAAGTTAGAAACAGGCGGACCTCCTACTAAGTCATTATTACCTGTCAGTAAGGGTATTTCTAAAGCATGTCCAGCACCAAAAAGCTGCTTGAAATCAGCAATAAAAAACTGTCTGCGATCATCCCAGTCAAATCTATAAGAATATAAATTTAAATTTCCTGAGTTCATTAATGAATTAAGTGGTTCATTAACTCCCCTTATCTTCCAAGCAGTGCTTCTGTAATAATTAAAAGCTTCATAGGCATCCTCATCTTTTAAAATAACTTTTGGAATATTAAATAAGGAGCCAGTTGCAGAATAATCAACAGATACAAAATACTCTGAGAAGGCTAACCATATTTTAACTTCATCACGAGTTGAGCCAGCAATAGTTGGTACTTGATTAACATATCTTTTATTTGATAATGCCTCTCTTAAGCCAATTTTTGGAATTACCACTCCATCATTTGTTAGTAGCGGCAATTCTTCATATGATTCTCTTTCAGCATAATATTGGTAAAAATCTTTTCCTGAAAAACTAAGTAAGATATCTCTTAATTCTTCATTACTATAATCATCTTGTAATTTATTATCTAACTTTCCCTCTAAAATTTTATTAACAACTTCCCAACTAGCATAAGTTGAAGTTGAAGATTTGTTTGCTTGCCTATATGCATCTTCAACAGATGTTGATTCTGTATATCCCGACATTGATATAGCCTTATGAAATAATCCATTTGCTTTTTTTGAAACAAGCAATGATAGAACATTATGTCCACCAGCTGACTCACCAAAGATTGTAATATTATCTCGATCTCCTCCGAATAAACTAATATTTTCTTTTACCCATTCAAGTGCAGCGATGATATCTAACGTTCCGAAATTAGAAGTTTTGTCATTACCATCTTGTAAACCTTGAATTGCAGGATGAGTAAACCATCCTAATGGACCAAGTCTATAATTTATACTGACCACCATGACATCATGTTTTTTAACAAACTTGGTAAAATCATATAGGTCTTTTAAACCGGATGTATTTCCGCCTCCATGTATCCAAAACATTACGGGTAGCGATTGATCAAATTTCTTTGAGGGTGAGTAAATATCAAGATATAGGCAATCCTCAGTTCCTGAAATTTGGTCATCAGAAAATTGTGCTGAACCTCCTAAATTTGATGTTCTCTGCAAACAAAAGTTATTATCTTTTAATTTAATTAAGTTATCTTTTTCCTGAATTTTCCTTGGTGCTTTCCATCTTAGATCACCAATTGGTGGCTTTGCATAAGGAATATCATTCCAAATGATTACATTTTTTTTAATATGTCCCTCAGTAATTCCTGATGATGTACTTACTCTTAAATCATTCGCACTTAGTGAAGAAAAATATAAAAGAAAAACCAATAACCCTAGTCTATTCATAATTTAATTGTTGATATTTTTTTTTAAATGTAAGCTTATATTATATATTACTTATTCGGGATGTGGCGCAGTCTGGTAGCGCACTACACTGGGGGTGTAGTGGTCGTCGGTTCAAATCCGGCCATCCCGACCACAATTATTAATTCAAATTCTTTTTTAGCTTCTCAGAAGCTTTAAAGGTTAATTTAGTCCTTGGTGGTATTTGATACTCTTTTTTAGTCTTAGGATTTCTACCTATTCTCTTAGGAGAAGTATGCAAAAAGAATCTACCAAATCCACTAATCTTTATATTATGTTGGTTTCTATTTTTCAGAAGATCAATAAATTTCTCTAGAATTAATGCAGAATCATTTAGAGATAATTGAGCCTTAGAGTTGATATTATTTACAATATCTTTTTTTCTAAGGCTCAAAGTTATTTGATCTTATTAGGTACCTGTAGCAGTTCCTGTGCCAGTTCCAGTTCCTGTGCCAGTTCCTGTGCCAGTTCCGGTTCCTGTGCCAGTTCCAGTTCCTGTGCCAGTTCCAGTTCCTGTGCCAGTTCCGGTTCCTGTGTCAGTTCCAGTTCCTGTGCCAGTATCTGTGCCAGTAGCTGTGCCAGTAGCTGTGCCAGTATCTGTATCAGTTACTGGATCTTCCTCTACTGTTCCAGTACCAGTGCTAGTACTCGTGCTAGTGCTGGTGCCTGTACCTGTCTCAGGATTATCGTCAATACCGCCAACGTCTTGAATTGAAACAGTGATTACTTGAGTTGCTGCATTATCGCTTGCATCAGTTGCTGTAACGGTAGCAGTAATATCAAGTGTGCTTCCATCATACGGTAAAGCATTAGTAGGATCAGTCTGACTTTCATAATCTGCAGCTGGTGACATTGTTAATACACCGCCAGTTGATGAAATTGAAAGAACATAGTATGAATCTGAAATATTTGAAATTGAATATGTTACAGACTGTAAGTCTGTTGCTGTAACCGTTCCTATATTAGTTGCGCCTTCTTCGACAACAAATGTTGATGCTGAAGTAAATACTGGTGCTGTGGTATCAACAACATTTACAACTCTGGATGCTTCAGCAGAGTTTCCAGAAGCATCTGTAGCAGAATAGGATATTGTATACTCACCAACTGTATCTGTATCAACAGTTCCAGTTGAAACAACATCAATATCGCCAGAAAGATCGGTAGCAGTAGCTCCAGCGTCAGTATATGCGTCTCCCAACTCAGAAGAGGCAGGATTATCGCCTACTACTGTTATAACAGGAGCTGTTGTATCAACAACATTAACAGTTCTAGACGCAGTAGCAGTGTTTCCATCTAAATCTGTTGCTGTATAAGTAATTTCGTAACTTCCAACTACATTAGTGTTTACAGTACCTGAAGAAGTAACTGGTGTTGAACCGTGAAATTCGTCTTGGGCAGTTGCTCCTTGATCGGAATAAGATGCTCCAAGTTCAACACTTGCTGGGTTAGGACCATTAACTGTTATTACAGGTGGTACATTGTCATCGTATCCATCATCGGTAAGATTGTTTATAGCTGCTGCTCCAACAATCGCTATCAGTGCTTTTTGAATTGTACTTAATTCTGCAGCAATTGAAGAAAGTCTATTTGTAATAGTTTTATTAGAAGACGGATTCTGTGTATTTTCTTGTAGAACCTCCAATGAAGCTTGTTCTTCTCGTAATAGATTTCTTTGTTCAACAAGCTCTCTATATGAGAGAGCACTTACTCTATTTTCTATATCACTAATTTGGGTATCGGTAATACTCGATGTATTAGCAGACACACTAAACGAGAGTGCAAAAACAAATACCGCCGCTACTGTAATGAATTTTTGATTTTTCATAATAAATTTATTCCTCTTTTCCCAATTAAAAGTTCGAACTTTTAATTATAATCCACCTGGTTTTATGTGTCTATTATGATACTACTTTTAATTATTGTCACTATTTTTGTTAAAAATGTTTATTTTTTATCTATATATTTATGGGAAAGCTCACATTATGAGAAATTTATTCAACATGTAAGACTAGTTAATTGGTTTGAATCTTACCAATAAATCATTAAGATTATTTCTTCTTACAAGTTTTGCACCAGGATCTTTTGTTAAGGGTTTCCATGTGTAATTAATAAAATTACCATAAATTGGAATATTGAAAAAGATACCTTTATCAAAACTTCCCTCACCAAACTGTTCAAAACTTACATCAGTGAATGTCGCAAAAACTCCAAAATTTACTCCACTTCTAAAAGTTCTTGAGAATTCAATTGTTGAGCCAATGTCTCCTGCTAAATATTCTCCAGCAGAAAACTTCATATCAAAAGGTATATAACCATAATTTCTATAATAAAAATTTGCTGTGTATGTCGTGTTTCTATAGTCTAAAAGACCGAAACCCCATTCATAATCTCTTTTTTGAACATCAAATACCTCTATACCATAAGCATAATTTAGGTTGGGTTTCGCATATAAATATTCGATTCCAACTCCAGAAAACATATCTTCAAGAATTCCAGCAGATGCCATAAAATGATGATTTTCTTTTGGGGTAACGTAATAATCAAATTGAGCTCTTCCAATCAACACACCTTTATCCATGTTCTTAAGGTATTGTTTAATATCTGAACGAACCTGAGCTGGATATGTGTCTACTGGAGGAAATCTGAGATCATCAAAATTATCTGTCAATACATACTTTAAATTAGTATTGAAGAAAAGATTTTCTCTTAAGATAAATTCTGTATTGTTTTCTATAAGAAAAGCGCCTTTAAAAAACTCTTCCCTTGATGCTAAAAATGGCCTAAACCTTAATCCAGTATCTGTGTTAACCCTTCTGCTGGTATCTCTTTCATAAATTAATTGGGCTCTATTTTCGAATTCTTGATCAATTTCTGATATTGCTTTTAAATCCGCAATACTTATATCCTTCTTAATTTCTTTTGTTATGCCAGCATTTGCTGCAGCTTCAGAAACAATTTCCTCAATTAACCTAATATCATTATGAATAAATTGAGTTAAATCTAATCCGATTGATCTTGAAGACTCAACAATTTTTTCAACGCCAATATCATTTTCCTCTAGATTTTTTATTAACTTGGTATATTTATTATCATTTGAATTAATTTCAGCTTCTTTATATTCATATTTTTTCAATGAACTTCCAGGGTCATTCTTATAAACAAATTTAATTGAAAAAAAATTTCCCCTTTCAAACGAGAAACCAATATCAAAATTATCACTAATTGAATACTGCAATGCCATAGAATAATTACTTTTTCTATCTTCGTAACGCAATCTTGCACCCTCAGTATCAGTAGGATCTTTTTCTATTTTAAAAACTAAATCATCTCTAACAACATATGAGATTCCATAGAACGGCGTTACAGTAGCTCCAGAAAAATATTTCCCAGGTTCTAACTTACCACCCTGACCTCTATCTGAAGCCCTGTCCTCAAAACTTTTATTAATGTATGTAAGAGGATTTGTTATTCTTCCGTTATCACCACCTAATCTGTCCCACCCAATGCCATAATGGAAATCTAAGTTATTTATGCCTTGGCTTGCCACAATATACTCAGAACTATATAAACCTGTTCCAGCAAAATCATTTAAACCAATTGCAATTGCTGGGAAGACTCCTTCATTTTTTAGTCTGAATTTAACATTAAACCCTTTATCTTTATAATCTTGATACTCAAAACCAGGATATGGCAAACCTTGAACATTTGTATAAAAAAATGAAGCCTCTAACCAATCATATGGATTTGATGTAAGAGTAATTTTTTGATCGGGTGTTCCGTCATATATTGTTACACCATGAACAGCTTCATTATAAAACCGTGCGGTAGGAGTATTTATCAAACCTACTGATCCATGATTGTTGAATGAGTTATATTTAAAGCTATCTCCACTTAGGGGTGATATTAAAAAAATTAAGGAAATATATAAAAGGCTTTTATGTAATTTTTTTAACATGCATATCTAATTATTATTAATAGAAGATAGCGAAGCTAATGCGATCCCAATATTTCCTAATATAGATACATATGCTTGTGCTGCAAGCCTGTTGGAAGCTGAATCATCTATTGTTCTCGGGACAAAAATTATAGATCCTGGATATAGAACCATCTTGTTTGACGGTGCATTTTGAAATAAATTTCTAGTCAGAGATGCTCGTTGTGAATCTCCATTTGGATGAAGAACATATATAGCTTTTTCATTAGCATTTTCTTTAAGCCCGCCTGACTTATTTATATAAAAACTTAGGTCTTCAGTGTCATTAAATTTTAAAGCACCTTCATAATTTACCTCACCATATATGTAAATATGATCAGATTTTTCAGGTATAGTTATTCTATCACCATCTTTGAGCACTAATGATTCTGTTGCGCTTTCATCTAAGAAATCTATAACTACTCGTCCATTTGGTTTAGTGTCTTTAAGATTCTCAGTTAATTCAACCATGCTTGTTAAGTCTGAACCCAAAGGATTTTTTTGGCTAACTGTAATTATATTATCTATAAATTCTTCATATAGTTTATCTTTTGCCATTGCATTAATCATAAAAGCATTTTGATTTTCATATACAGCTCCAAAAGGATAAGCATTTTTAGTGAAGCCACCAGATTTTTCGATTAAATCATCTAAACTTTCATCATCAGACATTAGATATCTTCCAGGTTTTAATACAGCACCTTCAATATTTACAGTCCTGAATGTATGTTTTCTTATATAAACTGAGTCACCATCATTAGCCATGATAGTTTTAAATTGATCAACATTTCTGATAGGTAAAGACTTTATTTTTCCATCAAGTATTCTATCTAGAAAAATATTTAAAAGATCTGCATCAGCAGTAATCCCATTTGCATAATTTATCACATCATATAAATATTGATCGTCATTTAACTCATATTTTGCAGCTATTTTTACGGCCCCATCAATAGAAACCATTTTCTTCACAGGTGCTACAAATATAATATCGCCCGACCTAAGAGTTGTTTTTGTTTTATATTTTCCTGTTATAAGAACATCATAAATATCTAAAGTCTCGATTACTTCTTCATTTCTAATAAGATTTATTTCTCTGTAACTTCCAAAGTCATTTATACCTCCAGCAACTCCTATTACATGGAGAATATTTGAGTTTCCACTTACAGTGTATATTCCAGGATTAAAAGCATTTCCTGATACTAAAACGTTTATGTCTCTAATATTTGAAAGAGTAATGAATGCTTCTGTCCCAATAAAACTTGAGTTAACTCTAGATTTTATTATTTTGCTAGCATCTTCAAAAGTGAGGCCTGATAAAATTATTGGTTCAAGGTTTTCTATATTTATTGAACCATCTCTATTTATCATGTAGTTTTCGGTTTCGTTCTGCTCGCCAACAAACTGTATTCTTAAATAATCACCATAATCTAATATGTAAGAGGGACTTAAGTTTGGTTCATTTATGGGCATGTATGTTGATTGATATGTACTAAAAAAACTACTGCCAAATACTTCTAAATCATCCTTATCTTTTATAGAGCCTTCATCTTCTTCTAGTTTTTCCTCTAGAAGAGCTAAGTCAGCCTCCAATCTTTTTTTAAGATCTTCTAAGGATTGCTTTTCAAGTTTAGTTTGGTTTTCAATGCTTCTGTAAATAGGTTCTTCATTTTTTGAGTTATCTTTAGCCTGCTCTTCAATATCTTTTTGCATATTTTTTGGGAGACTTTCTAAAAATGCTTTATCAAGTTCTTGTGCGCCAACTATCGTCGATGATATTAAAAAAAAAGTGGTTATGTATTTTTTCATTACATTATATTACTTCATTTAATGTTGAAAAAAAATTAATAATTATAAATAGAGGCGAAATAAGTTAAAGACCTGGGATTTTCACAGTGTTTATTTTTGATGCTGTGTTGATAATATTAGAAATTATTTCATTAACTTCTACTTCGGTTATAGTTTTTTGGTTTGATTGAAAAATGAACCTAAAGCCTAGTTTAATTTCATTATTTTTTTTATTATCATAAAAATCAAAAATAAAGATATCTTTAATCAGATCATGTTTGTATTCTAAAATTTTCATCTGTAATTCGTAATAATCCTTTGGATCTTTTATTGAAAACGAAAGATCTCTTATTGAACATGGAAATTCTGAAATAGGCTGATATTTTTTGTAAGTCTCTGATAAATTTACAGACTTAGCACTAATATTTTTTTTAATTGAATCTACTTTAAACTCAACATAACATATTTGAGTATTCAGTTTTGTATCTAGTGTGTCTCTAGGTATGTTAGAGATGTGAAAATCTGTTCCTGGAAAATTTTTTTTAAGAATAGATTTCATCCAATCATTATCAATTTTTCTAGAGAAATCTTTATAATTTTTTCCGACCCTACCAGCTGCTATAATGCCAACAAATTTGTCGACTTTGAGTTCATCAGAAAAAGAATAGATATCAGATATTTCATATAGTTTAATAGAATCTTTCTGTCTTCTTTCATTAAAAAGGAGGTTAGATATTAATGATTCTTTTAGATTCGTTCTTAAAAATTTTCTATTTGAATCAAGAGGATTATCAATCTGAATTCCAGTTTTTTCATTTTGATTGGTAACAAATGGGGAATTAATAACTTCACTAAAACCGTTATCAAAGAGCGTTCTCCTTAAGGTTGATTCAATAATATTGTTAACAGAAATATCTTTATTAAATGAAATACTAAAATTTCTTTTATCAATATTGTCATATCCGATGACTCTCGCAATTTCTTCCGCTACATCATTGATTGATTCAATGTCATTTCTATAAGATGGAACAGTTAAATTACCGTTACTAATTTCAAATCCTAGTTTTACTAAATGATTTTCACAATCTTCAAGATTTATATCTGTTCCTAATATTTTATTTATCCTTGTATGATCAAAATTAATATTCTTAATTTCTTTATCCTGATAGATTTCTGAGAACATTTCTATCTTTTTTATAACAGCGTGGTCATCAACAATTTTAGCAAACCTCCTTAGTACGAATTCATGACAATTAAAATCCACTCCTCTTTCAAATTTATGTGCAGCATCTGATTTAATATCGTATTTTATAGATTTACCAGTGATTGCCTCAGGATTGAAATGAGCGCACTCAATAATCACAGACTTTGTATTTTCTTTACATGCACTGCTTTTACCTCCAACAATCCCAGCAAGATTAGTAACAATATTTCCAGTCTTAAATACTAATTCATCTTCTTGAAGTTCAATAGTTTGATCTAAAAGGGTCTCAAAATTTTGTTTTCTATCAGTATATTCGAGTGATAATTCATTTACGCTAGATGCATCATAGCAATGAGTAGGTTGGCCAGTTTCATATGAAATGAAGTTAGAGATATCTGTAAAAAAATTATTCTTATTAGTTTTAAGATCATTGAAATAATCCTTTAATTCACCTTTATAATTTGTGCATGTTTGTTCAATTTCTATCATCATAAATGAAATCTTAGAACAATCTTTTACAGCAAGATTTTTGAATTCGAAAGAAAATGGTTTTAGACCATCTTCATATATGTCTTTGTCAAAATCTATTGAATAAAAAACATTTAAATCTCTTAAAATTCCGTCTAAAGAAAGGCAGTCACCTCTGTTTGGAGTGATTTCAATCTCTATTATTTGTCCATTAACTTCATTCTCATGTCCTAATTGAAACAACCTATCGGAAATTTCTTCAATGCTAGGTTTTGAAGGAATTTTTTTAACTAAATGTTGATATGATAAATTCATTTAAATTGACATAGAAAGTCTAAATTTGATTTATAAAAGTCTCTTATATCTTGAACATCATATTTCAACATTGCAATTCTCTCTATACCAAGACCAAATGCGAGACCACTAAATTTTGAAGAATTAATTCCACAATTTTCAAGCACTATAGGATTTACTATCCCACAGCCCAATATTTCAAGCCACTTTCCTTCTTTAGACAATATATCCACTTCAGCTGACGGTTCAGTAAAAGGAAAGTATGAAGGTCTAAACCTGATTTCTATATCTTCACCGAATAAAGCATGAACAATCTTAAATATTAGATCTTTAAGATCAGAAAAACTTACCTCATCATCAACATATATACCTTCAATCTGATGAAACATTGGCAAATGAGTTGCATCATCATCTTTTCTATAAACCTTACCGCCTGATATAAATGCTAAGGGTGGTTTTTTTTCAAGCATGCCCCTTATTTGGACTGGAGATGTATGAGTTCTTAAAACATGAGACTTTTCATTCACATAAAAAGTGTCGTGCATTTGCCTAGCGGGATGTGATTTTTTAATATTTAACATATCGAAATTGAATTCTTCAGTTTCAATTTCTGGACCATGAACTATTTCAAAACCAAATGACACTAAAAGACTCATGATTGCGTCTTTCATTTGATTGATAGGATGATAGGTGCCTAATTCTTTAGATAATTCCGGTGGATTAATGTCTCGTGGTGGTGACATTCAGCCAGTAATTAGTTGTGGATAGCTTTTTCAACAACCCTTTTAAAAGTTACATTATCTGAAACAGCAAGATCAGATAAAATTTTCCTATCTAAAATAATATTTTTTCTAGACAAAGAGTTGATTAATTGTGAGTAAGAAATACCCAGTTCTCTGGAACCAGCGTTGATTCTTGCAATCCATAAAGATCTAAAATCACGCTTCCTATTCTTTCGGTCTCTAAAGGCATATTGCAAGGATTTAATGTTTGATTGTTTTGCAGTTTTATACAGTCTACTTCTTGCTCCATAGTGACCTCTAGTGGCTTTTAAAACTTTTTTATGTTTCGTTTTAGCTGTTACTGATTTTGTTACTCTTGGCATTTTTTTACCTATTTACTAATTTAGAAGCCATTTTAAGAACAGTTCCTGATAACTTATTTAGGCCCCTGTTGTGTCTCTTTCTCTTTGTAGATTGTTTTGTGAGAATATGATTTCTGTTAGCACTTTTGCTTTTTAAAGAAGAGCCCGACTTTTTAAAGCGTTTTGAAGCTCCAGAATGTGTCTTAAGTTTATATCCCATATCTACTATCTTTTTATTTCTTTTTTAGTGGAGACAAAATCATTAGTAGCTGTCTTCCTTCCAAAGAAGGTTCTTGATCTACTTGGGCTATTTCAGACAATTCTTCGCTTAGTTTGTTTAATAACCCTAATCCAATATCACTATTAAGTATTTCTCTACCTCTAAATCGGACGCTTATTTTAGTCTTATCTCCTCCAAGAATAAAGCTTTTAATTTTTTTTAATTTAATATTATAGTCTCCGACATCGGTAGAGGGTCTGAATTTAATTTCTTTTGTTGTATTTCGTTTAGTTTTTACTTTAGATGATGATATGCTTTTTTTCTTATCAAATAGGTGCTTGCCGTAATCTAATAGTTTACATACAACTGGATTAGAATTACTAGGTGATACTTGAACTAAATCAAGAGACTCATTACTTGCCATTGCAAGAGCTTCGTCTAATGAAACAACTCCTTTTTTCTCTCCATTATTGTCGATTAACATTACCTCAGATGCCTTAATTTTATTATTGATAGGATTTAAATTTTTTTTAGTAGCTATGATATTTACCTTATAAGAAGATTAAAGTTGATATACAGAAGTTTTTTAACTATGAAAGTATTTAACAAAGGATTTATAGTGAAATAAGCAGTGAGATGAATTTATACATAATTTGTGAGGATTTTAAACTAATTGAATTATTTCGTAAATATATTTTTTTTATGGTTGCAACAAGAAATTTTCCCATCTATCGCCTTCAAGTGAGAATACCTCTCTTTTATTTATTCTATAGTCATTTCCTTCCCAAAATTCAAAATAATATGGTGTAAATGAAAATCCTCCCCAATATTCCGGTCTTTTTGACTCATTGTCATAATTTTTAAGAGCTATATTATAGTTCTCTATAACCTCTTGATAGGTTTTGATTCTATTTGATTGTTTTGAACTTATTGCTAATGCATTTTTTTCAATTGCTCTTAAGCGATAATGCTCATCAGAAAAAACACTGGATGTTTTTTTAATTTTTGCTTTCATTCTTATTTGAGTATTTATGGAGTCCCAATAAAAAGTTGCTGAGATTTGATCATGTGTTTCAAAGCTTTTTGACTTAGGTGATAAGTAATTGCTAAAAAATATCCATTCTTCGTTTAAGATGTATTTTAAATTAACCATTCTCGATTGAACTTCATCAATATCTTTATTGAACGAACTAATTGAAATGGCTTCAACATATTTTTGATTATTCTTGATAGCGAGACTATAAAAGTTTTTGAAAATAGAATAGGGTTTTAGATTAGGTAGATTTTTTATTTCAATTGTCATTTTAAATTTTCATTACCCTCGTAAAAATAAAGCCTTTCGATATCATCCTCCGACATCTTTTCGCCATACTGAATCTCAATTATATGGCAAGGTTCATCAAAATCATTTATTAGTTGATGCCATGAATTTTTCTTTATAGTAAAGTTGTCATTCTTACTAAGAATGATTTCATCATAATTTTCTGGATCATCTTCACTATATCTTATCTTGCATTTTCCTTGAGAAACAAACCATATCTCACTTCTAAATAAGTGTCTTTGATAACTTATCCCTTTACCTTGATCAAGAATTAACTCTTTAACTTTGACATTATCATCAATAAATAAATTATAAAATTTGCCCCAAATTCTATTTTCACTACCAAAAGAGTAATCTTTTAGAATATTACTAGAGGAATTAATCTTATTTTTTCCCCCAATTCCAAATAAGAATTTAATACCACCTAATTCCATTTCTGGAATATTATCTTTATTCCTATCGCCTCCATTACAAAAAATGATTTCATCATTTTTATATTTTTTAATGATACTCTTAAGAGCATTTATGCAACTTCCTTTTTCATCGTCTTTAAAACCAATTACCTCATCAACTAAAGCAAGATTTTCTATGATAATTTTTCTTTCATTAAATGGCATAAAATTTTTTCCTTTCTTTGCGGAAAGCCACTCATCACTATTAAGGGCAACTATCAATTTGTCACCTATTTTTTTTGCTTCACTGAAGTAAGAGATATGTCCAGAATGAATTGGATCAAATCCACCGCTCACTACTATAATTTTTTTCATAAATATTGTACTTATCTTGGGAAAATATTGTCTTGAATGCAGTTCAGATATTTATCTATTATGATTTTATCACTGAACATCTGCTCTGCTCTCATTCTGCTATTTAAAGACATTTCAGATCTTTTTTTACTTGATAAAAAAATTACTTTTTTAAAACATTCAATTAAGCTATCAAGCGATTCAGCTTCACAAAGGAATCCATTGATGCCATCCTGAACCACTTCAGAGCAGCCCGGAGTATCAGATGTAATAATAATCTTGCCCATTGCTGCTGATTCCAGTAAAAATTTTGGTAGCCCTTCTGGATAAAAAGTTGGCAAAACAGCACAATGTGATTGTGCTAATTCAACTTTAACATCATCGATAGGTCCTTTATATTTTATAATTTCGTTTTTTTCCCATTCTTCTATTTCATTCAATGTAACTGCATCTTTTTTATGTTTATCAATAAATCCAGCTACAACAAATTCAAGCTGATTAGGAAATTCTTTTTTTAGCACTTTCGCTGCTTTGATAAAAAGATAAACTCCTTTCTCCTTGATAAGTCTACTCATCAGAATGAATCTAAGTGGATTTTCATGAGTCATATCTGAAAAGTAGAATTCATCAAGGTCTACTCCAGATCCATTTATAAGTTCACAATTAGAATCACGAATAATTTTTTTTTCTAAAAAAAGTTTCATGTCTCTTTTATTTTGAAAAAAAATTTTTTTGACTTTTAAATTTGAAATACGATAAAGCACCATAATAAAAAAGGAGAATATTGATTTTTTTAAAAATGCTGTGCCTAATCCTGATATGTTATTTACAACATTCGAATTAACTAATTGAGCCGCAAGAGAGCTATAAATGTTCATCTTAGGAGTAAAGTTAAATGTATAATCTTGCCTAATTTTGAAATATATTTTTATCAAATCCCAAAGAGTCATTAATTCTTTAAATGGATTTAAACTACTTGGATGAAACTTAAAGCTTGAGAAAGAAGCTCCGATACTTTCAATTTTTTCTGAATAATTATCTTTTGGTGCTATGCAATGAACTTCAAATCCAGCCAAAACAAAAGCTTCTATAGTTGTTTTTCTAAAATTGTACAAATACCAAGAACTATTTGCACAAAAAACAACTTTAATTGCTTTAGTGTTCATAAATGAGTAAATAAAATCAATTTTTTTTCAAAACAACCATAGCTTCTTTGACTAAAAGGTCAGATTCATCATAATTGATAAAATCCAAATTAAGCTTATTTTTTTTCATGGGAAGTTCTTTCCAAGTGCTTAAGTCTTCTTTAATAATTTCAAATCCGGACTTGAGAAAAATCTCTTTCATATCACAATACCTCAATCTATTTGTATAAAACCCAGAGCTAGACATAAATTCGCTTTCCCAAATTTTTTCGGAAAACCTTAGATTATTCAAGCTATATTCAAGATGATCTTTAAAATCGATTGAATGAACACTAATTGCACCTTTTTTGCATACTCTAAAATTTTCGTTCATAAATAACTCAAATTCTTTTTTTCTTACATGTTCTAAACATGCTTGAGAGATAATAATATCTATGGAATTATCATCAATTTTTTTAAAACTTGATGTACCCTCCGTAAGGTATTTAATATCAAGCTTCTCACACATCTCTTCATAGGAAGTAAAACTTTCCTTAGGATTATTTGAGTTTGAACTATCAAGCTCAGTTAATATTTTTTTGTAAAATTCTGTGTCTTTTGTTGCAAATGAATCAACATCAATGATAAATGAACTCATACCAAAATTACTTGCGACTACTCCAGAGCCAATGCTGTCACCTGCTCCAACTTCAAGGAAATTTAAACCATTGCAGTTTTTTGTATCAATAGATGCATAATTAAATAAATTAATGAAATTAGAGACCACATATAAAGTATCGTCCATATTCCCATGTCTAAAGATCCCTAGATTTCTCCAAAATACATGAATGTTAAAAGGTAATCTTGCAATAATTATTTTTATAATTATTTTTAGATACCATGGAATTAATTTTTTAAGCATCATTTAAGTTATTTATGATAAGGAATTACTGAAACAATTCCAACAAATTATAAGAGTAATAGAATCCAAACATTATAAGTAATATGTATGAAATTACCCTAAAATCTTTCTTAATATCTGGCAACCAGGCAATCGTACTTAACAAAGTAAGTTCAAGTATTCTATGAGCGATGAGTGGAAACCATATAAAACCAAACCAAAATGCATATCCAGCAAGAGATACGTAATAAAACGGCAACATGGTTTTCTCTATGTCTCTGATTCTTATGAAACCAATAAACAATATAAAAAATAATACTATGTTCCTCGCTGAGAATAGTGTTATTTGAGTTTCATCTTGTTCCATTAGTAAAATATAAGACTCTACAAGACCACCCGTTAACGAGTAAATTGGTCCTTTACTAAAGAAACCTATACAAAACACTATAAAAATATAAGTTAAAACATAAAACCTATTATATTGTTTAAAAATAGTAGTCATAAAAATAAATGGAGCAAAAAAAACTGATGTTAAGTGCAAAGAAATTGCACAAAAAAAGAAAAATGTCTTCAACATGAATGAAGATTGTTTTTTACATGCCTCAGCAAGTGATAAGATGCAGAAGGCAATTGCTAGACCAATCCTTATTTGAATGAATTCATGAAGAATCATCGCAATGATTAAATATAAGAATATAAGTATTGGCCAGTCCTTTCTTTTCAATAAATAATTAAACTTGATTACT
>MDTD01077269.1_pt1 | contig 21373 bp, 24 predicted proteins | sample 811221 | NCBI WGS metagenome assembly MDTD01 (sample SAMN05326646, study PRJNA326480) | marine metagenome | isolation source: seawater | place: Pacific Ocean: South West | collected 2011 | reverse complement strand
TCGAAGACGCATGGGCGGACCAACAAGCCGAAGAATGCGGGCCTGACTTATATAAGCAGGCCGATTACTAAGGAGACACTGATGCTTACAGAAGCACAAATCAAGGAACGAGCTACCTACATCGGCTCATCAGATGCTAAAGTCATTGCCTCAGGTGACTTGCAACAATGGCAGACACTAGCCGCACAGAAATGTGGTGATGAAGTCTGGACTCCCAATAAACAAACTCAGCTAATGATGGACGCTGGCTCTCACATGGAGAGCTTTATCATCGACCAGTGGGCTGAACGTGAGAAAAGGCAGGTGAATTTTCGTGGCGGTGGGAAAACTATTCTTATTAACAATGTCCCTATGCATTCTACCTTTGATGGTCGTGTTGTTGGGGATAATGCTCCATTGGAAATTAAAACTCATTTTGGGTTTAAGGACATGGAGGAACTATGTGAGCTATATGCGCCACAATGTCAGCACCATATGCTTGTGGCTGGTAGCGACCGTTGCTATCTTGTCGCCCTATTTGGTGTTAGATGTCGCCTAGAGTGGCGTATGATTAAAAAAGACACCAACTGGTGTGCTATGTATATTGAACAATGCGCTGGTTTTTGGAACTTCTATAAAAACGGAGTGTCTGAAGAAGCTGGATTTGCTTTACCGCCTGTTGATCACTCAGACATGTTTGTTATGGACATGAAGGACTTGCCTGACTGGTCTAATGAAGATGACCATTTGTTCGGCTTCCAAGCACAGCACATCATGGATGCTAAACAAGCTGTTGCTGTTGGTGATGAAGCCAAGTCTATGTTCAAAGCCAAGATGCCTGAGAAGTGTAGGCGTATGGACTACGCTCTATCTGGCAACATGAAAGGCCACAAGATTCGTGTCACACGTTCTCGTGCTGGCACACTAACCTGTACACACATTGCACCTAAGGAGAAGAATGATGAGTAATGTATGGTCAACACTATCCAAGTTTGATGTATCTGCTGAGGTAAAGCAAAAGGGTAAGTTCGATTATCTCTCGTGGGCATGGGCTTGGGCCTACGTCAAAGAGAAGTACCCTACCGCTACTTTCGAGAAGCATATCTTCCGTGACAATCAGGACAACCCATTGCCGTTTATGCGTGACACCAAAGGTCACACTTATGTCGCAGTAACCGTCACAATTGAGGACATTGCACACACTGAGATTCATTACGTCATGGATCACAAGAATGCTTCTGTCACACATCCAGATGGCGCACAGGTCAACAAAGCTCTACAGCGTTGCTTGGTCAAAGCTATTGCGTTCCACGGTCTCGGCCTCAATGTCTATGCTGGCGAGGACTTACCTCTGGACCTGGATGAAGAGGATGGCTCTGCAATCATTGAAGACTTCAAGGCCGCCACTTCTGTTGATGACATTGACAAGGCATGGCGCAAGCATCAGTCTGCTATTTCTACCCTCGGTAAAGTTGTCAAGAATCAGGTAACAGATGAGTTCAGGAAAGCGAAGACAAAGCTCAAAGCAGCGTAAGTACACATTTGCTCGTTGCCGTGAGTGTGGCAAGATGTTTAACTGTCAGCTAGATAGTTTTATCGTTACAGCCGCAGGAGATAGATTCTGCTCCCCATGCTATCACAGTGTGGGGTGGCAGAACCTCAAAAAGCCTTATGAAAATTATTCAGAAGGACGATACGCAGAGAAAGTCCGTTACCGAGATGACGAATGAATGCTTACAAGACAGAAGCCTGCAAAGTCTTCTAGCTAAGAAAGCACAGATATTCTCACCACAATACATAGCTGAAGACAACTGCCTCTGGATTACTGGCGGCGGTGTCTTTACATCTTACCGTCAGATGTTCGTAACTATACGGCAGATAACAGAAGATGCGGTGAAGGTATCAGTAACTATTGTAGATGACGACAGAGGCCACACTAACTTTCTTATATGGGGATATGGGGATAGTGAGGACAAACCCTCTGTGATGCAGATGCTTATCTTTATTATAGAAGACATCTTAGCTGGGGGCGGAGAAGAAGTGTTTGAAGCACACCCCTTCTCCTCTTCCCATACAACCGCCGATGAGGGCAGTCATGATCAAGAATAATGATAATGATCCAATTTTGTCAATGACCCCAGATGAGTTTGCTAAATACCTAGAAGATAAACGCAATCATCTGTTCTATCTTAGCCCCTTGCCTCCGAGCAAACAAGCTAGGTCTACATTGATGATGAAGTCACTTGCGAAGAAGTCTGTCCAAGCCTTTAATGCCAAGCGCAGCAGAGCAAACAAGGAACAAGAGGTACTGATACCACTCGGGCAGTTCATTAAGCCTAGCGAATCCTGATTCTACCAGTTTCTCAGTCCCAGGAATAAAGCACATTATAACTGGCACAAGCACTACAATAGTAACAGCCTCGTCTTTCCAGCTACCCTTTGTAGACTCAGCCATGATAAGTTCCCACTTAGAATCATGTTGAGCCGCAGTTTTCATTACCTCTGCTTTGGCTTTCTCTTTCTCTACCTTGCCTTCCAGAAACGTCTGAGCAAGGCTACCAACTACGCCTAATAACTGTATCATTTCTTATTCTCATGCCCCATCCAAATGCCAAATGCGCCTGTCATAGCACCCATGACAACGCTTACAAATGCTGACTGTGCGGCAGTAGGTTCAGTCAAATGCATGAACCACTCAGCACAACGCCAGCTCATAATAGTCATAATGATCATCATGCCTCTAGGCAGAAGCATGGCTTTCCTTGAGTAATCTAAGATACGATCAATCACAGCAACCCCCTAAGATGTAATGCCCACCAGACCAGCAACCAAAGACCAACACCGATAAAGATAAGCAGAGTAGCAATAGTAAGTATCTCTACGTTTCTCTGCACTCTGCGTTTGCGTTCTGCCTCTGCCCGTTGCCTAGCCTTTCTTACGTTAGCCTCTACTCTGAGAAAGTCATTCCATGCTTGTGGATTCTGCGATAAGAACCAGAGCCGTAGCTCTTCTCTTTGCTTCTTGATGTTCTGTGCCGCAACGTATGTGCTTAGTGCTTCCTCAGTTACAGACTTATTAAACAGCCTGTTCTTTTCTTTTTCGTGTGACTTCTCTACCTGATGGCAAGCGTCCATCCATGTGGCTATCTGCTTATATGCACCCTCTACGTCTTTGGCTACAGCTATCGCTTTTTTGACCGCCGCAAAACTCGCAACGAGTATGGCAGGGTCAAGCATAACTACCCCCGCCAGACCACCGCTAACAGCAGTAGAATAATTGCACCAGCCGCCGCTATCATAATGCTTTCCATACGCTTGATACGCAGTATAGTTTCTGTCCAGCGTTCATCTGTAACAGCAATATGCTTCTCAAGCTCAACATGAATTGATTGGATAGTCGGCTTGCTCATCCGGCTATCTCCATCACGGTAATGGTAGATGTGCCTCTAGGCTCATAAGCATTGTTATTATCACGCACATGAGTATTAATCTTTGAAGAATACGATGAGCTAGTATTGGCAAACTGCCATTTATATGTAATTTGAGATGTTGTGTTTGGGCTATCTAGGAAAACATGGCCGACTGTTTCTGTTGTATTGTTTTCTGTGCCACCATTTGGATAGGACATAGTTGTACAACGCTCTCTACTGCCAGCCGCATCACCTATACAAATATTTGTGCCATCTCTTTGCAGTTGCAAAAATGTAAATGTGCTTTGATTGGCAACCATTATTGATGACTGAATCAAAATTTTACTTGAAGATGATGTGGGTGTAATGTTGATAGTTATCCCTGTGTCAGCATAAGAGGTATAAATATTTGTAGTTGAAGTTATTGCCTTAAAGGTAAAACTTTTTACTTGCAACACAGTGCCACTAGGAAGACCAGCAGATGTTACATTGGTAAGAGCCTGATTGTTTATTCGTGTAAGTGCCATATCAGTCTCCTACCCTGCGATTTCCGTTGCGCTAATGAAAGATATTCCTCTTTCTTTGCTATAATCATTACCATCATTAACAGTGCGGTTCATGTAGAATGTAGATGCAGAGCCAAAGGTTGCTCCTAGCTTGTAAGTGATTGCACTTGTAGTTGATGGTGCATCAAAATAAGCATAGTACGCTGCTTGCGGTGTTGTATTTGCGTCACTACTATAAAAAGCTGCACCACTTTGCGTTATACCCGCTGTTCTATTGCCAGCATTAGGAGCAGCTAACTGCGTTGAATCTCTATAGAAGTAGAACATATGATTATATTCCCCTCCTGTTTCACCATATTCAAAGAATACATGGCCTTCTAGTTTGATAATGCTACTAGTAGAAGTAGGCGTAATAGTAACAGACAAATTGTCTATTACTGTTGCAGTTTGGGAGGCAAAAGACTGTGTATCTGTACCCGTGAACTGGTCATACTGCATCTGGATAATGCCACCAGCAGGGGGAATGACAAAGCCGTTAGAGGCAATCGTCATTGACGATGTGCCGGAACTGTTCTGGATGTTGTCTACTTTTAATACTGAAGTCATCCTGCAATCTCCGTTGCGCTGATAAATGAAATGCCCCTCTCATGATCGTGACTGTCGCTGTTGGTTACGGTGCGATTGAAGTAGAAAGTATTGCCGTTTGTGAAGTTTGCACCAATTTTGTAAGTTGTTGCGCTGGTTGTTGATGGCGTATCGAAGAAGGTCATGTGCAACATTTGAGGGGTAGATGATGCATCAGCCGCCGTATATGCCGCCGTTCCGATAGCTATACCAACATTTCTACTTCCGGCTGCGGCATGACCCAGCTTTGTCGTGCCTCTGTAAAAGAAAAAGATGTGGTCATATTCTGACGCACTATTGTTGTATTCCCACAGTAATTGAGCCTCTAGTTTGATGACGCTACTTGTTGAGGTAGGGGTAATACTGACTGACAGATTGTCTAATGTTGTGTCTGTTTTTGCAGTAATAGACTGTGTATCTATGCCTGTAAACTGGTCATACTGTATCTGAATAATACTCCCAGCTTTTGCGCCGATTAAACGACCACCGCTATCAATCGTAGCGGCTGTAGTGCCGTTGGTGTGCTGTATTTCATTTACGCCGATGATGCTAGCCATTGTACTTGCCACCTATCGCTGTGATTGTAAGTGTCGGGGCATTGAAAACATCAGTGCCTGAGTTATTCCATTCTTGGTTTACATGAAGCCTAGTGTCGTAAGATGCACTGTAGGTGTTGCCCTGCATCTTTAGCTCTTTGCCGCTTGTCCATGAAGCAACCCGCCCTGTGTTGCTGTCTGCTGTACCGCCAACAGGAATAACCCAAGAGAAAGGCAGTCTGCCGCCAAAGTAATTCCCGTCTGCACCAGCCCTTGCGTAGACTACCTCTGTTCCATCAACAAAGAATTTGAAGCTACAGATAAGCCTTGTATCATTGCCTGTGGAAATCTTCATTTCATGCTGATAAATTACAGCGATAGTACCCTCTGGCGGCGTGTAAGTAATCACACTGCTTGTTATATCTGAGAATGTTGTTGTCAAAGTTTGCAAGGCAGTAATGTTAGGCGCAGTGTATGTGCCACTTGGTACAGTGTATGAACCGCCATCGCAGTTCATTGGCAACACCTCCAGCACATTGCTCAGACCATTGACAATGTTGCCTGTGGTTTTTGGCTTAATTTCATTTACATACAGTTTACTCATATCAAACCACCGTGAATGTGCCGTTAATTGTCAGCGTTGCGTTTAGCGTAAACGGCCCAGCCACCATTGCGTTTTCATCTGCCGCAATCGTAACATCGTTGCCGCTTGCCAGTTCCGTATCGTTTACCCTGATAGCGTTGTCCTTCATGATGCTGGTAGACATCTTGTTAATATCTACACTGCCATCCGTAGGCGTTACCGTGTTGCCCACCTCACCCAGCGCAACAATGAAGTCAATCACATCACCAGTGACTAGGTTCTCGCTGAATGTGATTGTTGAACCGCTAATGGTATAGGCATCCCCAGGCGCTTGAATAACACCGTTCACAGATACAATAAGCTGTTCAGCAGTAGCAGGTTTGAAGTTACTGCTGTTGTATTGCATCGTGTATGCGGCTTGTGCATTGACTGTTGTGATGCTGTCTAGCTTCTTAAACAGTCCTGATGATGGTGCTACTCCGATATATGGCATTATGGTTTCTCCGGCCAAGTTACATCGTCAAGTGATGTGGCGTTGTCTGTAATGTCACGCAGTGCCTGACGGTATGTAGTCATAGCGGCAGACAGGGTGTTGTCAGACAGGGCTAAGTAATCTGTTTCTGCCAGCAGACGATTACGCTCAATACGCAAATCCTCCATATCACGGTCAGCTTGACCAGCCGCCCAAGCATCTTGAAAGTCTTTAACTGGCTTAAATTCTTCATCGGTAATAGAAATAACCTCACCGTTTCTAGCAATCTTTTTCATGATGTTTTTATTCCGTATAGCTGATAATCATAGGAAGCTATATTTCCAGCACTATAGAAAAATAGTAATGAAATAATCCTATTTGAATTGGTTGAGCCGTTTATTGCACTGTTGGTAACATAAGATGCGTTGCCTGATGACTGTGCTTTAATAGAGGCGGCTTCAACAAAGTTCTGGTGCGTTGTGTTTCCTATGTTCCAAAGATTTATCTTATGCGCCCAATCTTTAGCTGGTTCATTGCTCCAGAATATCTCCATTTGGGTTATTCCGTTTTGATTTCTATTTGCTGAACCATCATACGAAAATCCGCTAGTAGAATAATTATTAGCCGCTGAGTCAAAAGTGCTTTGCCCATCTCTTTTGAACCGCATATGTAAGTTTTTAGTAGTGCCTGTACTGTCGCCTTTTGCATCCATGATTAATACAAAATGTTCATAATCAGAATAATCTACGCTTATTTCCAGTTGGGAAACATCCGTTGAGCCTGAAGCTGTAGTAATATACTCCATTGAGCCAGCACCAGACACAGTGCCAGTAAACGCAAAGGTATCAGCAAGGTTCATGCTTTCAGCTTGTATCTTTGATAATGCCATTGCTTATTCCTAACCGTATAACAAGTTAATTGTGCCAGCATCAAATGTTCCAGCCGACGCCAGAACTTTTATCTGGGTAAGAGGGCCAGATAAATCTATTTGACCAAACTGTTCAATAAAATAGTTATTGTTATTTGACCTCATAGAACCATTTATTCTTGAAAACCAAGTGTTTCCAATGTGATGAAACTGGTAATAGCCATAAAATCCATTGGAGTTAGACGCCCAGCTTGCAAGAGTAAAACAGTCGTTGTTTGTATCTAACAAGGTCTGGAGCGTGCCTTGATTGTTCATATAAGCATCTCTATTCCAGTAGCCTGTCGTAACAATGCCGCTAGAAGTACCAAATTGTACCCGTACCTCACCATTAACACTCAAAGACACACCGTTGAAGAAGAGCGTAAGCCTGTTGTAAACAGATGGAATATTGGTAAAAGTATGGCTAGTTTTTGTATTTAAGGTTACATCTGAGCCAGCCATTTTTGATGTATCAGCATCACCAGAAACGGTTAAATCACCAGCAATCGTAATATCATTTGACAGCTTAGAACCATTAACAGCATCGTCAGCAATTTTAGCTGTAGTCACAGCCCCATCATTGATACGAGCCGTGGTTACGCTGTCATCAGGCGGCACCGTTGTTTGCAATGCCTTGCCTTGAAACACTACATAGAAGTCGTCTGTGCTTGCCACATTGCCTGTCATGGTCAGCGTAGTACCTGACACTGTATAGGCAACTCCTGGCTCCTGACGGACATTGTTTACAAACACCTCAATCTCTTGGGCGTTTGCAACAGCATGGTCTAGCGTATAGCCAGTACCGCCATCACCAGTGATAGTTTGCTTTGCAAGACTGCTGTAGCTGTTAGATGTTTGGTTGCCTATGTAGCCCATAACTCACCTATGTACTGATTGCATCCACAGCAGATACCCACACATCTGCGGATGATGCTGTATCTGACTTTACATATAATCTGTCACCTGACTGAACAACAACCTTTGCGCCGCCATCAAGTACCTGTAACGCACCACCAGCCGCAATAGGCGCATCCTTAATTAGATGAATGTCATTGGTGCCGTCATTGATGTACACCTCAACGGTAATAGCGTTGCTGGTAACATTGGCAATATGGATGCCAACCAGCGTGTCATAGCTGTCGAAGTTAGCCCCATCAGGGATATCAGCCGCCGCAGTACCGACAGCGTTTAGTGTGTAACGTCTAAAATTCTGCGCCATGATTTACTCCTTTATAACGCAATACTCATGGCTATTGAGAAGCCAGCCGTGGCAAAGCCAGTTGTATCTACAACAGCATCATTCCAAGCCGTACCGTTGTAAACACGCATAATGTTGTTTGTTGTGTTGAAGTAGAGATCACCAGCAGTCAGTGCATCCCCGTCATTGTCTACTGTGGGGTCTGATGACTTAGCCCCAAGATAGGTATCATCAAAGCCGTCAACAGATGCCGCCGCTTGTTCTGCCCAATAACGTGCAGAGTAGTTAGTGCCATCCACAGTAGTATTTGATGAGTATGACCCACCGCCACCCAACGCCCACTGCTTTGCAGAGCCGTTAGTGTTGCCAGCCTGTGAGCCAATAGCATATTCTTTTGCAGAATACTCAGTGCCGTCACAAGTGTTTGTGGTATCTGTAGCCCATTCTTTAGCAGAACCAGAGCCTGAAGCGTCTGTTACGCCTGTGCCACCAATCGCCCATGCCTTTGATGAGTAGTTACCAGAGTCTGCGCCATTTTCTTGAACTTGACCATTTGTTTTAGTCGCATAGTCTTTGGCTTCTTGTGCGTGTTCTTCAGCATTTTGAATATCAGTAATGTTTGTAACTACTGTAGATATATTGCTAACATTGTCAGCTACTGTGGTAACATTTGCTGAAATTCCAGATACAGTGCTGACGTTACTGCTAATTCCAGCAACGGTTTGTATCGCATCTGTTGCGTCTGTTCCATCTTCGATATCTGCAAGAGTGCCAATGTCAGCAGTAATAGCGGCAATAGTAGAGACATCACCAATCTCAGGCCCAGCTTCTGGAAGGCCAGTTGTTGTGTTAAAAGCCAACACTGTACCCTTACGGGTATCAACATTAGGCAAAGACAGTGTAGCCGCTGTGTCTGAGTCAGCCAGCTTCATTGTTCTGTTTAGCTTTGTCTGAAGCTCTTGCTCAATGGCAAATATCTTATCAAGCTCAGTGTTCAAAGATGTAATGTTAAACGGACCTGATGACGGGAAGTCAGTAGTTCTAGCTACGGTAATACTGCGAAAGATAGTATACTTAGTAGTAGCATCGCTGTAAGTGTCACCAAGAGTAATGTGGCCACCAGAAAAACCATCATCGACACTAGTTCCAACAACAGCAAAAGTTCCTGTACCAGTCCCCCTAGTAAGCGTAGTATCCACCCCTGCTGCACTGGTAACAATAACCTGTATGTCATCCAAATCAAAGAACGGGAAGTCAATAGTAAGTTGTGTCGTATCCGCAGTAACTGCTTGCGTATACTGAACCCGAGCGTCATTATCTGCAATTGATATAGTAGCCATGCTATATTGTATCCTTTCTTGGCTTACAGATGTCTATTCACATTACTTGTCAAACATCATGTTGGATAAGGGCTGAGTGTACGGCAAATTAGAGTATGGCGTTAGAAACTGCACGCTTTTTAACGTATCTGCGTCTGCTCTAAATCCTATCAAATCACCAATTATCCCACCTAAGTTAGTAATATTGCCAGCAGTTGGCCCTGCTATTGCACCAGCCTTTGCCCCCATTGGCATTGGATAAGGCTTTTGGTCAGTAATCATTGGGCGTAAACCAACTTCACGATTGCTGACTTTTTCTATGGCATTGTTTACATCCATAAAATAACCAAGAATTCCAGACCTATCTATTGCATTAATAAGCTTTTCATCAAAAGTTTCTTCACGGTCTATACCGTACTGTAGTCTTTTAATTTCATTAACCATAGCTGCCAGACCAACAAGAAGAAATGCACCTTGCCAAAAAGCACCATCACGTTCTTGTAGGCCGGAAGTGAGCATTCTTACAGTTGCTCCTTGACCGTATGATTTAAATTGAGTCATCAAAGAACCAAGTTCTGTAGATGTCCACAAAGCTCTATCACCAGCCCCAGGTGTAATGATAACTCTATCAACAGACTTGTTTAGTGCTTGTCTGAACGCAAGCCTTGCACTTGCATCACCCCACAAAGAAGTGTTCGGCATCCACTCGCCGTCCACTTGCTCGCCATGTGTTCTAATAAGACTCTGCATTCTGGTGTGCATGTTCCCATCAATGCCAACCTTCAAAAACTTTTCTTTCTGAGTTTTAGAAAGAGAGGCCCAAGGCTTCATGATGTCTTCTGTCATGCGAAGCATAGTAACAGTTCCAGCAAACTCTTTGAGCGTTTGATTCCAAATGTTCAGACCGTTCATCATAAACATAACGCCTGTGCTCTGGTTCATCATTCTTTCGATGCCAAACCTGTTACCAAATATATCCCCCAAGTCAGCCATAGCAGAAGAACGCAAACCAAGAATTGCGTCTGCAGCGACACCAGCAGAACGTAGCTCCTTTTTAGAAAGCTTTCTTAACTGAGTTGCTTGTTGGCTAAATGCTTTAGCTAATCCTTTGTCATAAGTATTTCTAAAACCCTCGACCATAGCTGTTCTTGCGATGTCAGGTATAGAAGATATTGTAGCTCCTCCCATACCAACTATGACATTGAAAGACTTCATGGCTCGTACAAACCTACTAGAGACAGCATGAGGGTCTTTAGATGCCCCGTAAGTTCCACGCACTCTGTCTCTAAGACCCCTTATATCTCTAAGGTCTGCAAGCATTCTTTGCTGAAGCTCTGCTCTCTTAGCAACATTGGCTGATGACATAAGATTCCCATACTCAGCAACAACTTGGTCAATGACATTCTTCATGTCTACAGAGCCAAAAGCTTTGTGAAGCTCGATATCCATGCCCATTCTTGTCGTGTGATGACGAAGCAAAACCTCAATGTCGTTCTCTAAGAAGTCTTCTATCAAAGTATCTTCTATATCTAATTCTCTTGATCTTGTGCTTGCAGCAGTAACTACATCTTCTAAATCATCTGCATCATCTATAGCAGCATAAGGCTTTTGTTTGGTGACAGAATCAAAGATGTCATCTACATAAGCATCTAACTCTTGTCCTGCTAAGCCAAGTCTTGTTGACCCATACTGCATAATGATGTTTCTGAACCTAGCTTCTTCAGCCATGATTCTATCAACTCGATAGATTCTAGGAACATAAGACTGTGCGGAGTTAAGAAACACACCTTCTTGTCTTATCCTAGCAACTCTTGCTTCAAGCTCAGCTATTCTTGCAGGTGGAGCATCTGCTGCTCTTGCGGCCCTTAATGCACGAACAGCTTGGTCTTCAAACAAGCGAACTTCATCTGCTCTCGTTTTAATAAAGTTGAACTGGTCACGACCTTTTCTTGCAGCTTGGTTCACATAGGGAGTAGCCGCATCAATTACACCATCCTCATCGCCACGGCGCATAGCTTTAGCAACACGCACTCTAAACTCATATTCCGTTAATGAATTTAGAGTACGCTTAAACTTGTCTTTTGCTTGGATGCCCATAATCTGAAAAGACCTAGCTATATCGCCATCTTTTGCAACAACCCCACGATAAGCAAGATATTGCTCATCAAGCGCACGAATGGATTCTAACAATCTGCCTGTGTATGTAGCGGCAAAGTTGCTTTCTACACTAGTAGACATAGCAATCTCATCGTCTACTTTCTTTTGCATCATGCCGCCTAAGTCTACTAGCTCTGCAACAACACCTCTCACAATAGGGTTAGGGCTTTGCAGTAGACGTATAGTTGGATTCCAACCAAGCTTTTCTAAGCCAACACCTGTTTCCTTTAATGCATCTTGCTCAATAGTTTCATAGGCTTGTCTACGCAGAATCTCTGGGTTTACGTTAGCACCAGCTGCTTTATATGTTGGCTCTTTTTGCCTTCTTTTGCGATTGCGTTGCTGTTGTCTTGTAATCTTTCCTTTGGCTATGCCCCTGCCAAAAGCTGCGGTTACACTACCCCCAAGCGCAGCAGATATTGCTATAGCCTTTAATGTATCTGCTGGAGCTCTTAACTCACGATTCGCTGATAATATTGATTGTTCGATAGCGACTGCACCGCCAGTAAACGCTGCACCAGATAATGCTCTATCAATAGCACGCTTTGCCTTCATTCCACGCAATGTAGTCAACGGCAAAACAGTAGATGGAGCAGTCAACGCCATTCCAAAAGTAACCTCTGCACCACTACTGCCACTTAATATGCTTTGGTCTTCTTGTTCTTGCTTTAATCTTTTGAGCCTGACAGCAGTTTCTTCTGCGCTTTTGCTATCGTAGAATCTCCACAAAGAGTTTTGATGATCCTTTAACTGCTCGTCCTTTATAAAATCGTAATCAGGGTCATCATCAATCATAAACAGCTTATCGTTATACCAATCAATTGCAGCTTTTACGGGGCTAACCTGTCTAAATGCAGCTCTGGCTATATCGCTAATATCATCTGTAAAATAAAAAGGAGCAGCCAAGCCCTCTGCATCTCTTTTAATAAACTGAGCAAACTCTCCATTGCTTTCGTAGTCTTGTTCAATGGCTTGCTGCAGTCTCTGATTTAAGGTTTCGCCTTGAGGCAAATTAAGTGGTTCAGGCTCTGGCACAGACGCCATTTTCTGAACATACATATTGTCAGATTCAAACTCTGGAAGCGTAACTGGCTGCACAGGTTTAGAAGGCCTTATTGCAGTAGGCTCAGTGCCTAATCCACCCTCCTCTCCAACCTCAAAGTCTTCAGGCTCAGGAGTTCTTTTTGTAGCAGTAATAGTTTGTATTGGCTCAGCAGTAACATTTTTGGCTTCTGCAATCTTTTGATTAGCCAAGTCTACAAGTTCTTGGTTGCTGAGGTCCTTAGTAAGAGGACCTTCTGTTACCACAGATTCAGTCTTTTTTTTTACGGTATCGTAAGCACCCGATGCTGAATGTATTGGTGCAGACACAGCTTTATTAATTGAACCCCCATCAGCGGTTGTATAGGAAAATAGGCTTCCTGTACCCTGCTGAACAACGTCTAATTTATCAATCTTTGGAAAATCTAGCTCATCGGCTACCATGTTATAGAAGTCAAAACGTCTATTGCCTAATCCACGCAATGCTCCACGCTTCCCTGTCTTTGGGTCATTTGCCCCAACAATGTCCAGGGTTTCCGCCATTGCTTCTTGGTACTTACCTTGACGCAAGTTATTACTAAAGCCTTTATAGGCAAGGACATTACCGCCGTTGTAAGCAAGGTCTACTGTTGCCATCTGCACAGAAGCAGGCCAATCGTCATAGTTATCAAACTTATTTTTGAGTTGCTCAATATTCCAAAGAACATATTCTCTAGCAAGCTCTTCATCAGACATTTCGCTGGCATTAGCACCTTTTGTCTGCATAAAGCTTTGAGCCAAATCAGTAAGGCCATATCCTCTTGTATAGCCACCGCCCTCAATAGCTTCTGCTCCACGAGTCCCCTCATGCTTAGCGAGGAGCTTCATATATTTATCAATCCACTTACTCATAAAGAGACTCCAGTTTTTTTAGATACTCTTCGTCATTGCTGAAGTTGCCTTCCAAGAAATCCCTTAAAATAACAACATCTGCTTCATCAATCTTAAAGCCAATTTCTTTTGCATCAGGTAAGTCTGCATTAGGGTCGATGATTTGCACTAGCTCTGATACAAGCTCCACAAAGTTTTCCGAAAACTTTCTGCTGTTTAAGTCTTCTGTAATATCAAGAATCTCTGACCTAATATTTCTTGCGTTAAAGTAGCTGCCAATAACAGGGAAGTTGCCTATTAGAGATTTGATAGGCGCACTTTTAACTCTAGCCTGAGCCGCTAAGTACGCTTTGCTTTGTAAGCTGCTGTGGTATTCATATCTGTAGCTAGGGAATAAAGTCTCTACCTGATACGGGTCATCTGCATCACGAATCATAACTCTGTAAGTTTGTGCTCTACCTGTTGTCGGATTTGGCATTAGAAAAATAACGCCATCATCATTTAGCAAGTCCATAGCTTTTTGATTGTCAGAGCCAAGGGCAGTAAACTTTGCTTTGATGTCTGAGAATACAGCACCTGCAACCGGGCCAATATCTTCACCATACAAATCAGAAGGTATAATATTTGCTGCATCACCAATGCTTTTCTGTGCTTCTGTAAACCAAGAGTTTACGGTCCAATTGGGTGTACCTTCAGAGTCAACTGTAATGCCAACTTTATCAGCTATGTCGTACAGCGCACCTCTAATAGCTATCCTCAAACCTTCATCATTCATGGGAATAGCTTTTGTTGCAAATTGAGATTGCACCCCAAGACGTATTGCATGAAGCAAACGCTCATCACCGATGTACGCATCACCAACGTCACCATTGATAAACAATTCCTCTGGAACGCTATCAGTAATTTTATCCAACATATTGAGGACTTCTACATTGTCGGTATCGTAAAACGGAACAAGAGTATTAACAAACCATTCTCCCCAGGTTGCCCCTTGAGTAGAATCCGACCAATTTGCCTGAATTGCCGCATCTAAATCTCTAAACTGAGAAGAAAGTCCATTCAGTATTCTGTCTGGGTTTACTGTAATAGAAGTAGACTGAGCTTGATTCCATTGTCTGTAGCCAAACATTCTTGCAACTTCAAAAGAAGTTACATCAATGCCTTGGTCTTTCATAATCTTCATGGCCTTCATATAGCCAATGCCCATATCTTCGTTTTTGGCTATTGAATCTACAACAAGATTGAATGTTGCCATCTTGTTGTTGAAGGTTTCTTCATCTTGAATTGAGTTCAATCCTTTGAGCTGATTGACTACTTCTGGATGAAAAGAATTATAGGACAGAGTATACTCTACTGCCTTTCTGATATTTTCATCTCTTATGGCAGGATCAGAATGGTTAAGGGTTTGCCCTAACTCATCAGCTTCCATTTGAGGAGCAAATCTAGCTGCAACCTCAAAGTCTGCCGCACTTGGATTGTCTGAGTTTCTTACACGACTAATCGCAGCTGCATCTGCTTTAGCTTTTTTGTGAAAGGCCTTGTAGCTTGTTTCATACGAATCAATTTTACCCTGCCATGTAGTGAGGCTCATTTGCCCATCTAAATCGCCAATAACACCACGGTCTATCAAGGTTTGAGTCATCGCCCTAAATTGTGATGGCGCAATGACATATCCAGCAGACTTAGACATCTTCGCTTCTAAATCTGCTTTGCCAATATCAGCAACAGTGGCTATCTTTCTTTTGAAGATTGCATTTTCTTCTGCGATGTAGAGGCTGTATTTTTCTGGCGGTATTTTGCCATCTATATACATTTGCTGAATAAGCGGAGCATTTCTTTGTCTGTCAGCTTCAGAGCCAAATTCATCTTTGAAAGGAATCATAAGCCTGTTGAATGTGGTTGTGTACAAAGCTGTTTGTTCGTTAGCAAAAGCCTTTCTTGCGTTAAGTTCGCTAGTTTGTATATTTTGAGAAGCTTGTATGAGAGTGTATTTTTGTCCATCTGTAATATCCAAATTTTGGATATCATCATTGCTCAAAGGCTTACGCAAAACCAAGTCCAAAAGAGCCTGCTCATAGTTTGATGTTTGAGTTGCTGAACGCTCTTTATCGAAAGCCTGCTGAACACCATGTATAGTTTTAAGCTTCGATTCCATGCTGGCTGCAATTGTGTCTGCATCTATATTTCCAGCGGCTCTAAGGTTTTCTCTGTACCTCTCTACCTCTTTCAGACCCTCTGCATAGTTATTGTCTGTAGCTATATAGTGACGTTCAATATGTGCATTAGATGCTTCTAAGAACAGAAACGTATCTCTGCTATCTTGCAGTGATTCTAACTCTTGGTCACTAACGCCATTTAAACCAAGTCTCTCAATAACTTGGTCCTGTTCCTGTAATATTTCTTCTATTCTGGCATTTATGCCATCATCATTTAAATCACCCTTATTGAGCAAAACACTCAATTCAGAGTTTAATGATTGAAAAGACTTTTTGTTTACATCGACAGCATAATCTCTAGCATTCTTCTGCTGTTGAGCAAGAGCCATATTTTCTGCTCTTACAAAGTAATTTTCAACAATAGGAGACAAAGCAACACGCACTTCATCATCAAGACCGTTTAAACTCTCATAAACACCAGATTTAACACCTCTGATTTTGTCTGGGTCATCTGGGCTATCTAATAATGCTCTGTCAGCTTGAGATTCAATATCCAGCTTTTTTGCTGTTACATATGTTCCAATAGCAGATTCTCTGTACTTAGCGAGAACATCTGCCCTTTCACTTGCAGAAAACAAACTTGCTGCTTTGCCATAGTCGAGATTTGTAAGTGGAACTAAAGTCATTTGACCTGTTTCCGGGTCAGTCTCGTATTTTGTGCCAGCAGTTTTTCCGTCAATCTCAGCTTGCAAAATAGCATCGTTGTATTGGCGTTTTCTATCATCTAAGCCAATGTTAAAAGCAAGTTGGCTTAGCTGGCTAAGCTGACCAGCAGCTTCTTTATAGCCACTAAGATTAGGAAGATTCCCAATCTGTAAAGGAACACCTCTGCCTTTTGTTGGTTTAAAAGCCATTATCTACCCGCCCCTTTACCGACACCTTTATCAATGGAATAGGCCATGCTTCCTGCTTGAGCCAGTCCACCCAAGAACTTAGCCTTGCCAGAGGCTTTAGCTCCTTCTGCGCTAATTTGATAATTACGTCTTTGTGACATACCCATTAACTTAATGTTAGAAACATCCTGTGCAGCAAGCTCTTTTTCTCTTTTAGAAATAGCACTTACGCTTGCGCTAGTGCCAAGAGACACACCTTGAGATGCCATTGATGTCCCCAAGGCTGCAAGCTGATATCTAAGCTGGTTGTTCCTAGATATTTCATCTTGATCTGCTTTAAGCTTAGCTAATTCTGCTTGCTCTTTATAAGCTTGAGCTTCCATGTTTGCGGCAGAACGAGCTTGAACAGCACCTAAAACAGAAAGGCCAACTGCGGCTAGTTGCATTTGTACGCCCATTACACTTCTACCTCTAGCAGTAGACCATTGATTGTCAGTGGCAATGGCTGGTCTTGTGTTATTGTAACTGTACCTTCTTTACCCCACCCAAGCAAATACACTTCCTTTCGCTCAGTGACTGCTGTTGGCTCAAGTGAAAAGTCATCAGTTACCCGTCTTATGAGTATGCTTGTCCCTTTTGTCTTCACATTTAGAGATTCGTTGAGGTCAAGAACAGCACGAACAACCCTGCGCTTTTGACCTACAGATATACCGTCCTGCAACTGAAACTCTGGAGGCAGTGTAGTTAGCTCTGGTGTGTAGTTAAGTCCAATCTCAACTTCATCTACAGCGTCTGTAAGAGTTAAGTCACCGCTTGAATCTGTTGTATATGTTCCTAGAGAATAATTGCCAGACTTCACAACAACCTCTGTGCTAGGCAAATGAGCAACAGTCCAGTCTGTAGTTGCACTAGCATTTGTTTGCTTAGATGCGGCGTCTGTATGGTATTCGTTGTCCAGTAACTCAAGAAAAGTCTTGGTTACGCTGTTTATTGTTCTCTCAACAATGGCGTATATACGTCTGTTTACATTAACAATATTCTTAAACTCGCCAGTAGTTGACCACTCACACCAACCTTGCAACTGCTCTTTACGAATAGACATAAACACAGGCATTTTGCCGTCATCATTTACAAGATATAGATAGGCTTCTACTTGGTCTTGAGCTTCACGTTGAGCTACCATCTCAAGCGGTGTGCCAATGATGTGAGGAGACAATAAAGTCAATGCATCAGCATTATATGCTTGGCTTATATCAGAAAAAACAAACTCTCTTACCGCACCTTTAGACTTAGTAAGGAATACCAATGCGCCATCAAAGTCTGCTGGCACAACCTCACCGCTACCATACGAGGTCTGCTTCTTCACAGATATAGTTGTAGGCGTAAGAGGCTTGTTTTCAGATGTAGGAACATAAAGCTCTTGCTCAGATGTAAACACGGTCAAGTGTCTAAATGAAGCCAAAGCTTTGATTTCTGATATCTGGTTTTCAGCAATCTGTATCTGGATAGACTCATCATCTAATCCAGTGCCAACATCAAAGTTAAAAAACTCACCAGCCTTTGACATAAACAAGTGGTTAGGTAAGTCTTTAGAACCGCCAAATATCAACCGCTGATCATGAAAGGTAACAGAACGTGCATACCCATGACGGCTAGAGAATACCTGTTCTTTCCAATTAGCAGATGCATTTGTGTTAGACGGCGCTGTATCAAATGTGCCAGTAAAAGTGGTTGAGCTAAGATAGGTTGTAAACTCGATATGATGTATTGTGCCAGCATCGTCTGTAAACTCTATCTCCTCACCCTCCCAATCAGATGAGAATGTAGCCGCACTAGCTGTAAATGTTTGAGAATTAGTGTTTGCATTCTGCGGAGTAATTGTAACTGCGGCAGGTGCAAACTTATAATAAGGCTGATGAACATACCCATCAGATGTATCGAATGCATAAGCTTCACGGCTAAATGTATCGACTGCTGTACGAGTAAGCTTCTGCATAGCCATATCAGGATGTGCAACAATCATTGTATCACCAGACTGAGACACCCTTAACTCACCAATCATAGCGGTTGTCCAAGGACAAGATGTTATTGTCTGAGTGATATTTGTCTCATCAGTAATATCTACGACCTCAAGCTTGGCGTTTGAGAATAAAAGAATATAAGCTTCATCTTCATCATAGATGTACGCTTCTGCTTGATATGTCGTATTTGTGAGAGTCTGTAGATAACGAAAGCCACCTCTACGGCGAATACCGCCCTGAGATAGCATACGGAAGTTACGGAGCTTCTTAGTCCCGTTCTTGTAAGCGTTAGAGTCAACCCTTGAGGAAAGTAAGGGTGTTAGCTCTCCTGACGTAAAGTTGGTGTAAAACTGACGAAGGAGTGCCATTCATTATGTTCCCTCAATGTTTTGATAAATACCATTGCCTAGTCTAGCCCGATGGTATCTGCTCAAACGCAGACCTTGTGTAGTTACTTGCTGTGAGTCTCTGGCTTTGGCTCTGCGAAACTGTTGTTCTGCAAGCTGAGTGTATGACTGAGCAACATCAGCCTTACGAGTCACCGACAAAGCCAAAACAGAGGCAAGTCTAAATATAACCCACATGGTAAATGTAGGAGGCCAATACTGAGTTTCTGGTCTAAACACATAGTTCAAAACAACATCAGCACTAGCGTCTGCATTAATATACACATAACGCTCATAGATGTCGTATGGCTGTGGAGCATCATCGATGGTAACAGTAAGCACCTGTATAACATCTGGGCTAGTCGGCAAAGCATAAGCCGCATCCCATCTATCTACGGGAACATTTGTAAGTCTTGATAATTCCTTTTGACCAGTAGCAAAGTTCCAACTGTGCTGACCAAGGCAGTCCTCAACAACATCTTCGAAGATTGTATTGGCTACAAGTGCTTCGTCAGTGTTGTCAGTAAAAGAAGTCAATGGCTCCAATCCAATCAGAACCATTGCTTTCTGGGCTACCTCAATATCAGTAGATGGAGTTGTAGGCATTACTTACCGTACCCGCCTTTTTTAGAACCCATAGTTTTGCTGTCTTTGCCAGACTTTAAACATTTCCCGACAGCTTTACACTTGCCAGGATATGGACATGATGAACAAGTTTTCATGTTACGCCCTTTCCAAGAGTTACGCCCTTGCCAAAGGTTACTGTGCCACTACGGACTTTCTTCGCCTTTGGCTTGGTGGTAGAAGGGGCAGCTTTCGCCGCCGCCTTCTTTGTAGGTGCTTTAGCCATTAGTCAGTGTCAGAACCTGAGAAGCTGACAATGTTGGCTACGTCAACAGTACCACCTGAGTTAGCATTAACAGCAAAGATGCCGAATGCCGGAGTACCGTCTGCATCAACGTGTGCAAAGATCATGTCACCGACATTCATCTCAGATGAAGCATCGTTGAAATAACCAGCAGTATCGATAACAGTTGCCGCATCATCTGACTTGTAGTGCCAGATATGGAAACCGTTACCTGAGTAGTTGACCAGAGTAAGGTCTGCTTTAACAAAAGCCATTTTTAAGTCTCCTTACTTCTTGAGTTGCAGTTCGTAGCAAGCGTTTGCATCGATAAGAACTGAGTTCATCTGCATCTTGTTCAGAACAAAGTATGCATCCTTATCGTTATGATACTGCATGTTTGAAGAAACGTCAGTACCAATAGCATGGCCTACTGATGAAGAATGCCAAGCAAAACACTTACGGTCTACATTGCCCGAACCAGCTTCTTTCAAGCCAGAGAATGGGAACCATGTAAAGCCCAACCAGTTTTTGGCTGTTTGTGCGTTTGCGAATGGCAGTGAACCTTCACCAATGTACTCAGCACGAGAAAACTCGTCTAAGTCCAGAAGCTGTGACCACTGTTCCCAACCGACTGCAACATAACGCTGACCATCATCTGGAACATCATTATTGCCAAACAGTTCCATCAGACCAAACGCCCAAGTCAGGGTAATCCCGTTGGTTGTTTCATTGTGAGTGTTTGTTGTTGCGTCCATTGCATCCAGAATCAAATCGTCAGTCTTGCGACCCAGTGCATAAGCACCAGACTGCTGTGCGACTAACATCTCATCATGGTTGATACGCAGTTGATCCAAATCATCAATCCACTCACCAGCGAAGTAATCTTCCAGAGTGACTGATACATTTGTGTGATCAAGGTTCATTGGTGCTACATTGCCATGACGGGCTTTAGTTGTAGCGAAACCTTTACCGATTTTTTGGAAGGTGGTCTTATTCTTCACACCGTTAGCTGTGCGAATAGTCCCACGCAACTTAGAGCCTTGACGCTGGTACGCCATGTGGACGCCAGATTCAAACTCCTCGATAAAGGAGGTACTAATTGTTGGTGTTGCCATAACACCCTCCTTATACAAGTTACACTTTAGTTCGTTCTATCTGGTTATCCGTCCACGCAGGGCCTTGCGGTTATCCATTGCTTTAGGGCCTTCTAGTAACTTTACATTTCCACAACTCACAGATTTGGAAAATTCACATTATCCATTTCTGCGGCTGTACTGAGCAAAACCCTGACGTACTTTTGCGATGAACGCAGGGTCTCTTTCCTTCCAGTATTTCGGGTCGTTCTGCATTGCTCGCAAATCATCAATGCTAAGAACCTCCTGAAATTCTGTGTCGGAAGTCATGTTGAATTGAGGCTGTCCAGCAACCTCCATCAATTCTTCAAATAATTCTACCATACCAGCAGATGC
>MDTD01193016.1_pt1 | contig 21379 bp, 22 predicted proteins | sample 811221 | NCBI WGS metagenome assembly MDTD01 (sample SAMN05326646, study PRJNA326480) | marine metagenome | isolation source: seawater | place: Pacific Ocean: South West | collected 2011 | reverse complement strand
TTTTTTTTATAAAAATTTCGCCACCTATCATCTCATTAAAGGAAGTCCATACAAGATCTACACATTCATCTAATGATATCATAAAACGAGTCATTCTTTTGTCAGTCACTGGAATATAATTGCTATATTTTAAATTGTAGAAGAATGGTATTACTGACCCTCTAGAACCCATGACATTACCATATCGAACAACAGAAAACAATGTTCTGGTATTTTTAGTTTTTTCATAATTATTTGCTGCAATAAAAAGCTTATCTGATGTAAATTTGCTTGCGCCATACAGATTAATAGGATTACAGGCTTTATCTGTAGATAAAGCAATTACTTTTTTGACATTATTAATTTTAGAAGCCTCAATAACATTAATTGCACCATTAATATTTGTTTTTACACATTCTAGTGGATTATATTCAGCTGTTGGCACAATTTTTGTTGCTGCAGCATGGACTACAAAATCTATATTAGCACATGCTTTTCTAATCGAATCAAAGTCTTTAACATCTCCAATAACATATTTAACTCTCTTATCATTTAGTTGATGTTGCATATTCCATTGCTTCATTTCATCTCGAGAAAAAACAATTATTTCTTTTATATTAAATTTTTTAAGGGTATTTTTTATAAACTTTAATCCAAAAGAACCTGTCCCACCAGTCACCAAAATTTTTTTATTTTTAAACATCTTATTTTTTTTTCTTTAATAGTTTTACGTGATCAAAACCTAAGGAATCACCTTTTTTAATTTTTTTATTTGCATATGAATTTATAAAAATATTTTTAAAATCAACACTGATATCTCTCTGAGGAGAATCAAATTTTAAATCTTTTTCAGTTATTTTATCATTCATTTTAATATCTTTATTAGCATATATACCTTTTCTTCTGTTTGATTGTTTTTCTTTTTCTAAAAATTTCTTTTGAGAATTTCCGCAAATTATATATGATCTATTTAAATTATTTATATATTCTTTAAATTCCATTGGCTCTAGTGCATAAAAGTGATCAGGGCCTTCAGCTTTTTTATCTAGAGTAATATGTTTTTCAAAAAAAGAAACACCTTTACTGACTGCTAAAATTGATGCCATGTTTCCAAGAGTATGATCTGAAAAACCTACTGGCAAATCATATCTTTTTTTGTATTCATCTATTACATTTAAATTAACATCTTTATCAAAACAGGGATATAGAGAAGAGCAGTGCATAATTACAACTTTGGAAATGCTTTTTTTTCTGGAACTTATAATATGTAATGCTTTTTCAATCTCAAAATAGTCAGACATTCCTGTTGAAAGATAAATATTTTTTTCAAATGACGCTAAACAATGAATAAGCTTTAAATTTGTAACTTCAGATGAAGCGATTTTAAAATGTTTAACGCCAGCTCTGTATGCTAATTCTGCAGATTTTATATCAAAAACGGATAAAAAAAAATCTAAATTTATTGACTCAGTATATTTTAATAATTTTTTAACCCAATTTTTATTCAACTCATTTTTTTTAAAAGCTTTAAATAACGGGTGGCTCTTTGTATAAAGTTCATTAGCATCAAATAACTGAAATTTTGCTGCATTTGCCCCAACTTTTTTTGCAATATTAATTAGTTTTTTGGCTGTGTCAAAAGATTGATTAAAATTAGATCCAATTTCAGCAATTACATATGGTTTTGAAAAATTTCCAATGTTGTTATTTTTAATTTTAATGTACATAAGTTATTAATCTTTTAACAAGGAATTTATCAGTCCATCATTTCTAATTATTTTATTATTTAATGCAAAAACTTCAGGAGTGGAATTTAAATATGCCTTTATTTGTTTAAAATTCATTAAAAAACCATATTTTTCATGAAGTGTTAAAATGATTTTTTTAATTACCTTAAAATCCTCAGGATAATCTAAGGTAATTCTATATTTAGAGTCATCTACAATATTTTTTAGTGCATATCTTTTAATAAACCTTTTATTTCGAAAAAACAAAGTTACATGTTCTTTTTCTGATTTTTTTTGTGACATTTGATAAGCCTTTTCTAATGATTTAAAATTAAATATTTCACAATCTAAACCCTCTGCAAATGAAGAATCTAAATAAACATGATCATAATTATTTGCAAAATATACATTTATAATTTTGTTCAAAATTGATGTTTCAATTAGTGGGCAATCAGATGTAATTCTAATTATATGTTCAAAATTATATTTTTTGGAGGCTAAATAATATCTTGAAAGTACATCAAATGTTTTGCCTCTATAGCACTCAATATTATTCTTTTTTGCTATGCTTACTAACTTATTATCAATTTCTAATTTAGTTGTTACAATAACTATTTTTTTTTTATCAAATTTTGTAATTAATCTTTTTAATAGTATCTCGATTACTGTTAAACCTTTGATTTTTTTTACTATTTTGTTGGGTAATCTTTTTGAACCAAGTCGTGCCTGGATAATGATACCTAGTTTATCAATTTTTTTGAATGGCAATTCCTGCTCCATATTTTCCATATTCATTTCCATTATAAAACATTATCCATTTATTTTTAAATTTTATTGTTGTAGCATAGCAAACCATTTCATTATCGAAATCGTCTTTTGAAACACTTATTGTAGAAAAATTATCTTTTCTATTCCAATTTATACCGTCAAGTGACTCAGCATATCCAATCCTATATTCTTTTGGTGATTTGTTTTCACCCTTATATGAAAACCACATTTTAAGTATATTATTATCGTTATATATCCAAGGTTTTGCAACAGCATGCTCAAACTTATTTTTAAAATTAATTATAACTTTTCCATCTCTAATCCAATCAATTCCATTTTTGGAATAAGCATATTGAATATTATATCTTGGAAGATCTTTGTGTACCCATCCTACTCCACCAACATAATACATGTGCCACTTTTTTTTAAATCTTATTACAAAAGGTGCTGTATTCATGTAAGGATTAATTTTATTTCTTTCAAGAATTGGAGACTCACTAATTTTTTTAAATTTGTCACTTCCTAAACCGTTGGCAATAGCTAAACCGCCAAATAAATCTGTTCTAGTAGTGCCTCCAGGTTTGAAACCTACATAAAAAAAATATCTTGATTTTTTATAATTAACAAATGAAATAGGAGTAATGCCATTATCATCAAAAGTACCTAACTTACCAAGCTGAATAACAGGATTTTTTGATATTTTTATAATTTTAAAATTATCTCTTGGATCTAAAATGTAGTAGCCAGTTTGTGATCTATTTAAATTATCTCTGCCTGCAAAATATAATTTTATAAAGTTTTTTTTATAAATTATAGGAGTAGGATTCATTACATGTGATTGCATCCACCAATATTTTTTATTAGGCTTTATTAATAAACCTTTTTTTTCCCATTTAATTTCATTTTTAAAATATTTAGTCATTATTTTTTTTTATTATATTTTCAATATCCGCTACATATTGTATGTTTCTAATTTCCTCAATTGAAATATTTATTTCATATTCACTATCAAAAAAAGAAATTAAATTAAGATCAGTTAATGAATCCCAGTGAACTTGTTTTCTTATATTTATATTTGGATCTATCTTTTCAAGTTCAAATAAATTCAATAATTTATTAATTAATTTTTTTTTCATAATTCTAGTAAATTATGTATTTTAATATTTTTATTCAATTGCAAATGACCAGAAGACCAAGAAAGCCCGGCTCCGTAACCTGAGATTAATAATTTACAAATTTTTTTTCTAAATTTTTTTTTATTAAATACTATTGTTAATGGTATTGAAGCTGATCCTGTATTACCAAAATCACTTAAAGATAATAACATTTTATTTTCTAATTTAAGTTTTGTAGATATATGAGACATTATTTGCTTATTAGATTGATGCAATATTAGAAAATCTATGTCTTTAACTTTAATATTAAATTTTTTTATTAACTCATAAATATTCGAAAAAACATCAAATATTGAAAACTTAAAAACTTCTATTCCATTCATATTAAGAGATTTTTTTTTTGAAAAAGGGTATTTGTAACCTCCTCCTTTAATAATCAAACTTTTAAATCTTGATCCATCACTCATGTTGTTAAAGCTACTTAGAAAGTTTGTTTTTGTTTTTTTCACCAAAACTCCTCCAGCCGCATCACCAAATAAAGGCATAGTTTCTGAATTGTTTTTATCTATATATTTAGAAGCACTATCGCCAAATAAAATTATTCCGTATTTATCTTTCTTATTCGATAATAGAGAATAAAGAACATTCAATCCATAAGCAAAGCCAGAACATGCTACATTTAAGTCCAAACAAGCTACAGTATGAGGTAGTTTTAAATATGAATGAATTAAATATGAATTGGAAGGTTGTTTATAATCTGCAGTTTGAGAAACGCATATTAACCATTCTAAATTATTTATATTTTTAATATCTTTATATAGAATTTGAGAACATTTTTTAAATAAATCATTAACAGTATTGTTTTTTTTTAATATACGTCTTTTTTTAATTCCTGTTTGTTTAATAATTTTATTAATATTTTTTATTCTTAAATTCTTATTTTCTATTTTATTTTTTGGTACAGCTGCACATATAGATTGTATTATAATATTTTGATAAGAAGAAAATGTCATTTATTCTTTCTTTTGAATTTTTTTATAAATAAAATTACTTATAGAATTTATTGACTTAAAATTTACATCATTAATTTCCTCTTTCAAAAAAGTAATATTAAATTTTTGCTCAAGAAATATTGTTAACTCAACAAAGCCATAGGAATCCACTATACCATTTGAAATTAAACCTTTATCATTATTAATATTTTCTTTTTCAATAGTAATGTTTATTTCTAAAATTTGATTTGATATTATATTTTTTATACTATCTAAATTATGAGACATATATACATTCTATTTCTTGAAAAGAATTATCATAAATTAAATAATCTTTAAATCTATTATTAATTTGCTGAATTAAAATTTGAGTCGAAATTGTTGTTACTAAAATAAAATTATCAATGAAGCTATTATTTTTTGTTTTATTAATTTTATTTATTAATTTTCCGATCATTTTCGAGTCAAAAATATTAGAATTATCTATACCAGTTTTATCAATAAATTTTGCTAATTTTTTTGAATCAATTAATGAATTAGCTTCAGGTGCTCTATATGGATGCTTATGGCGTTTAATTATTTTCTCTGGAAGAAACTTTTTAAATGTTTCTTTTAGAATATATTTTTCGTTGTAATTATTTAATTTAAATTCTTCTGGTAAATTATAAAAATATTCCACTACCCTATGATCTAAAAAAGGATATCTTCCTTCAACTGAATTTGCCATAGACATTCTATCTCCTTGAGAAGATAATAAGTAGTTAGATAAAAGGGTTTTAAACTCAAGAAATTGGCCTTGTTGAATTTTATCTAATAATTTTAAATTATTGCCAAAAGAGTCAGAAATCTGTTTTCCTATATCGTATTTTTCAAATTCAATAATAATATCATTTGATAAAAATTTTTTAAAATATTCATAGCTATTTATCTTTATTTGATGTGAAAAATAAAGGCTTGAGATATCAGTAGAAAATTTCTTGTAAAAATCTAGCATAAATTTTTGATATTTATCATTAGATTGTTCTAAGAAACGATTAATGAAATTAATTTCATTATAAGTACTTCTAGGATTGTGATAAAGTAGTTCTCTAAACTTAATTTCTTTAAATAAATCATATCCAAGAGAAATTTCATCTGCCCCTTCTCCAGTTAAAACTACTTTACAATTATTATTATTAACTTTTTTTGATAAATAATAGAGAGGCACGGGAGCAGTTCTAAATAAAGGTTGCTCTACATGACCGACAACATTTTCAAACATATCACCTATCATATTGTTATTTATTTTTATTTGATTTAAATTTTGTATATTTAAATGCTTACATACTTCTAATTGGTAAGAAGATTCATCATAAAAACTATCATCAAATGATAGTGAATAATAATCGGCATTTTTATTTTTTTTGTTTAGCAGGTACATTAGTATAGATGAATCAAGGCCACCGGAAAAATATGAACTAACTTTAAAATCAGATCTCAATCTAATATCCGTTGACTCGTTTAATAGGTTATAAACATCTTCTTTAATGTTACTAAAATTTATAGTTGAAGAAGGTCTGTATTCTAAATCCCAATATTTTTTTATGTAATGATTTTTTTTTTGAAAAACTAAATAATTTCCAGGCTCCAAATTATTTACATTTGTAATTGAGGTTGTATCTGAAAAATTAGTCCATAAATTAGCAGTTTGGAAAAGTGATAGTGAATTAAATTCATTATTTATTTTTTTATTTGTTAAAATTGATTTGATTGTAGAAGCAAAATAAATAATATCTTTATCAATATGAAAAAATAATGGCCTAATCCCAATTCTATCTCTAGCTAAGAAAATTAATTCATTTTTTAAATCTACAATAGCAAAAGCAAATTGTCCATTTAGGTGTTGAAGCATTTCAAATCCATATTCAATATACATTTTGAGCAATACCTCAGTGTCACTTTTAGTTTTAAATTGATGATTTTTTTTTGATAATAATTCTTTTAATTCTAAATAATTAAAAATTTCACCATTAAAAATTAAAAAAATATCTTTATTTTCATTTATAAAAGGTTGTTGACCACCATGAGAGTCAATTATTTCCAATCTTGCTGAACCTAGTAAAGTTTTTTTGTGTTTTAAAACCCTAATTTTATCAGGACCTCTATTTCTTTGCAGATGTATCATTCTCTCAATTGTTTTTGAGTTAATTAGGGAATTTGGAAGTTCTGAAGTACTGTATATGCCTGCTATACCACACATATTTAATCTATGTCTTTAATATTGAAAAAATCTAATGAAGAAATTTTAGCTTTATCACTTTGGTTTTCAAAATAAATTGAATTGGGCTTAACTTCTCTCATAATTAAACTACGTGCACCAATAAAACTGTTTTTACCAATTTTAACTCCATCTCTTACTGTCGCGTTTACTCCTAAATAAACGTTTTCATCAAGTATTGAATTACCACTTAAGACACTTGGTCCAGCTAAAAAACAATGATCTGAAATTATTGAGTGATGGCCAATTACTGCACCCTGCCATAAAATACAATTATTTCCAATTTTAGCAAATGGAGACAGCAAGCATCCTTCAAATATAAATGTATTTTCACCTATTATATTGTCATAAGTTTTTACAGATTCATCAATATATGTGATAAATTTGTAACCAAGTTTTTTAAAATATAAATATTTGCTCTTTCTTGAAAAATTTAAATTGGATTGCGCTATTGCAATATAGACATAAATTTCATTAGTATTATATTTTTTAAGAAATTTATCAGTTTTTATTACATCAATATTAAAGAGTTTTTTTGGATTATTATTTAAATTATCAACAACAAAATTAAGTATTTCATATTTTTTTTTTAAATAAAAATAAGCAACTTCTGCAAATTGAGAGGCTCCAAATATACATAATTTATTTTTCATTATTAATTTAATACATTATTTAACTAATTTTAAAGCAAGATTTTCATCATGGTGATGAAAAAAAGATTTGCACTCAATAAACATTTTATATCTTAAATTTGAAACATTCAATAATTTGTATAATAAATTATTAAATCTTTTAGTATTTTTTAAATCTAAATACTTTAAAAATATTGATAAATTTAGATTTTTTAATTCTCTGTCGAATATCTCAAAGTTTTTGTTTACAGGTATAATAATTGAAGGAATTTGTAAGTAAAAAACCTCGTATTTTAAATGACCATTACTTACAATTGCAATATCAGTTTTTGTCAATAAATTTAAAAAATTTTTAGGATTATCGTAAATAGTAATATTTAATTTTGAGTATTTTTTGAAATTATTTAGTTTATTTTTTTGTTTTTTTGAGATTAAGGGTCCTAAAATAATATTAAAATTATAGGGTCTAAATAGATCTTCATTTAATATACTTGCAATTTTATATGTTAATTTTGATGAGTCAGATCCACCAAAACATAGCAAAATATTTTTTGGATGTTTTTTTAAAAAAATCTTTTTCTTTTTTTTAATGAATTCTTTATTAAAAATAAAATATTTAGGTCCTAAAAAGTATTTTATATTTTTTGATTTCTTAATTTTCTTCTTTGAATAATAGGGTGAGTAATATGTACAACTATATTTTGATATATATTTATATAAAGATGTTTGGCCAATACCATCAATAATAATAATATTTTTATTGAAAAGAAAAATATTTTTAAAATAATTTTTTTTTTCTTTACTTTTTATAAACTGGCTATTGCAAATATCAAAAATTATTTTATCATTATGAGTAAGTAGATTTTTTATTATTACAGTTTCATTTTTGTAACTTAAGTTTTTGTTTATAAAAAAAAATTTAATTTTTTCTAAACCTTTTGGCAGTTCTTTGTAATATTTACGACTAATAAAAATAAATTCATATCCCAGAAAATTATTTTGTTCTATAATACTTAAACATCTTTTTATATGCCCAAAACCAATTTTATTACTAAAATCAACTCTAAAAAATATTTTCATTGCTTCAAAACATTTATCAAATAGCTATCGTAGCTTTTATTAAAAATTTCAAATGTGTGTCTACCAAAACTAACTTTATCAAATTGTTTATTATAAAAATTTTTTAAATTTGTTAGATTATTAAAGCATGTAAATTTTTCATTATATCTAATATCTTTTTTATTCTTACAGATAATTGTATGATTATTTATTCTTTTTGAATTTATGCAAAATGAGCTTTTTGGAGCAACAGTTGATATAATTAATCTACCATTTGGTTTTAAAACTCTCATATATTCATTTAAGCCTTGCCTGTAGGAAGATAAATTTTTTTCATAATGAATAACATCCCATGAAATTAAAAAGTTAAAAAAATTAGATTTGAAAGGTAATTTTTTATTATTCCCAACTTTAAGAGTTGCTTTAATTTTTAATTTTTTTAAGTCTTTTTTTGTTTTGGTGCAAATTTTATCAGTTAATTCTACTCCATATAAATCAAAACCTAATGTATTGAAAAAAATTAAATTATTTCCAGATCCGAAACCAATATCTAATATTTTATCTTTTTCTTCAAATTTTAAACCCTTGATATAAGTGCCTTTAAAACATCTAATGAGTGTTTCACTGGGAAAAATAAGATTTTTTGTTTTATATTTAATATAAAATTTTTCCCAATTATTATTAGCAGAATACTTCATATTATTTAAAACTTGTTAATTGCTTCTCTATCAAGCTTCCCATTATTATTTAATGGTATATTGTCAATTACATTAACTATTCTGGGCACTTTGTAAAATATTAGTTTTTTTTTTAAAAAAGATTTAAAGTCATAGATATCGAATTTTATGTTTTTGTTTTTCAATTGTACTAAAATTCTCAATTCAAATAAAGTATTTAATATCTTTTTAACATAACAAGCGGTTAAAAAAACATTTTTATATGTATTAGAAATTTTTTCTACTTCTTTTAAATTTATTCTATAGCCACTTATTTTGATTGTATTATCCTTTCTGCCATTTATGTAAAATTTTTTATTATTATCAAAGTAACCGATATCTCTTGTTTTATAAAAAAATTTTCCATTGATTTTTAAAATTGAATTTTTATAGCTTTTGTGATTTAAGAAATACCCTTTACAAATTGATTTACCTGAAACACAAATTTCTCCCTCAGTATGTGGAGTATTTATTAATTTTTTTTGACTAATAATACTTAATTTCATTTTAGGAGTGGATACTCCAATTGATATATTTAAATTATTTAGATCTCTTTTTGATACTAAATGCATAGAATTGACTATTGAGGTTTCTGTAGGGCCCCAAACATTATAAATTTTTATTTTACATTTAGAATTTTTCCATTCTTTTATATGATTTATAGGAAAAAAATCTCCACCTGAAATAATTTGCTTAAAGTTTGTTTTACTTAATACGTTAATTTTTTTGTTATAATTAAATTGAGAAAAAAATGATGGAGTTGAAAAAATTGAAGTAATTTTATTTTCTTTAATTTCCTTAATACTAAGATCTAAATTATTTGGTTTACTTATAATGCACATTGGAACATCAAAATATATTGAGGTAAAAAAATCAAACAAAGATATATCAAAAGAAAATTGAGTTACATTTCCAATAATATCGTTTTTTTTCCATTTTAAGTATTTTGTCGACCATAAAAGTGTATTTATTATATTCTTTGCATCACACATTACTCCTTTGGGCTCACCAGTTGAACCTGAAGTAAAAAGAATATAAAGCATTGTTTTATATTTTGAAGAAATAGATCTTTTTAATTTTATTTTATTAAATTTAATAAATTTTTTATTATATATATTATTATTAGTTTCTAAATAAATTGTACTGTTAAATTTTTCACAATAATCTTTAATTTTTTTTTTACCAGTATCAGAATGAAAAGGAACAAAAGGTATTCTTAATTTTATACATGCAAGCATTGCACAATAAACATGAGCTGATCTACTAATTTTAATTGGTAAAGCTATAATATTATTATTAATGTTTTCTTTTATTACTCTCTCATAATTTGCTACTTCATGAAGGATTTGACCCCAATTCCAACTGGAGGAAGAGTCAGTTAAAATTATTTTATTTTGATTTTTATTATCTAATTTAATGTAATCTATAAAGTTTTTCATTTACATTTTTTATAAATATAATCAATTAATGTATCGAATTTCGAAAAATTTTTTAGTGTTAAGTTAGAATTTGGATTTACTTTAATTTTAAATTTTATTTCCAATTCTAAAGAAAGCGTAACTAAATCTAGAGAGTCAATTAGCCCACTTTCAATTAGATTAATTTTTTTAATTTTTTTTAATACTTTATCACCATCCTTTTTTTTAAAATAGCCAGATATAAATGATACTATTTCTTTTCTTGTATGTTGCATTAGATGAATACTTTATTATTTTTGTAAAATTCATCAACCATAAAATCTACAGATTGTGAAAAATTTAAAACAGAAATATTTGTTAAAGTTTTATAATTACCAACCTCATTTACTAATTTTTTTTCTTTTAGTTTTTTTGCTATTCTTATTGTATTGGATATATATTTTTTTCTTAAATCTGTATTTCTTACAAAAACTGAATAGTTTTTTCCTATATAAATATTATTATCAAACACCTTAGTTGGAAAAACTTTGTGATATCTATAAAAAGCACCGCATATATTTTCTATGTAATGTATAGCTGTATTTCCATTCTCTAAGGGCCTACCTATATGCACAAGAGATGATTTATAACTTAACAAATTATCAAATATAGATCTTTTTCCAAAAGCACTTTTTCCAATCTTTAATAAATTTGATCTTTTTCTATTAGAAATAAAAACTGAAAACATAGGGTGAGAAGTTCTATTAAAATTATTTTTTTCAAAAGACCATTTAGTTAGAGATCCAAGATGAGATTCAGTCTTATCTAAATAAAAGTTACCTTTATTTGTATATGTGTAAGCAGGTATTACAGCTGTTATTTGCTTCTTTTTGAATTCTTTAAAAAGGTCGCTAAAAAAATAATTAGCATTAGAGAAATATCCATAATTATAAAATCCTCTAAAATCAGTAGTTAAATATATGACTTCGTTTTTTTTTGTCATCTTAATAATTTGATTAATTAAAATATTAGATTTGCTCATTGTTTATTTGTAACCATTTATATAATTGTTTAGCAGTTAAGATATTATTTGGAAAAATTAGGCCTCCTTTTTCTAAACCCAATAAAATCCATTCAATACAATTTAAATCATCATTTTTTCTAGATCTTATTTTTCTAAAATTAAGTATATAGTTGGCACTATCAGGGGTTTTAAACCAGCCTCTATTTTTTCTCTCATAATTAATAATTTTTTCAGTCAACATGCATTTACTTGAAAAAAAGTTAATTGCTTTTTTAACATTTTTAATATTAATTTTAAATTCTTTGTAAGTATACTCTTTAATATAAAATTCATCTAAATTTCTTAAATTCGAACCAAGAAAGTTTAATTCATATATTCCTTTAGACGAAATATAAACAGCACAATGATAAGGGATAGAATTAAGCAAAACTATAATTATTTTTTGATCTTCTTTCATATTAAAAATTAAATAAATAGTTTATCTATTAATTCATCTAGAAAATTTGCAGCATATTTACCGTTAATCAATCTATGATCATATGTAAGAGTAAGGCTTGGTGAATTTTTAATAAAGTTATTGGATGGTTTTTTAAAACCGTTAAGGCCAATTATAGATGATTGTTTATTAAAGATAATTGGGTAATGGTACATTACATTTAAAGACTCAATCTGAGCAAGTGATATACAACCGACATTTTTTTCTGATGATTTGTATTTATTTAAGTAAATTTCTCGAATTACATCAAATTTTAGTTTAATAACTTCTTTTATGTCCTGTTTTTCCTTCAAAAGAATTGATGGCATATAAAGCTTTTCATTATAATCTACTGTAAAATTAATTTTTATCTCTTCATGCTTAATAATCGAGTCATTATCTAAATAACTCATAAATTTTGGAAATTTACACAGTACCTGAGGTAATTTTAAAAAAAACAAGTCGATTATTGATAAAGTGATATTATATTTTTTTTCCAGAATTTTAATTTTTTTATTAACTGCTACATAATCAAATAGAATATTCATATGTGTAAATGCATTGTTAATTTGTGAATTTTTAACATTTTTTGAAATTTCTTTTTGGAATGCATTTAATTTTGTTGATCGACTTATTGGTTTTGAGATATTATTATTTAAATATTCTAATACAAATTTTTCATTTACTAATTTTTTGTGCTCAAATAATGAAATACTCAAGTTATTTTTTTTAATTAATTCAATTGCTTTTTTTGTAAATTGACTTTTATTTTTTTGTATATTTAATTTTTTAACTTCAATATTTGATGATTTTAAGTCTTTTTGAGAATTAGATACCAAAGCTATTTCTGATCCTGAAACTATATCATCATCAATTTTTACCAATAGTTTAATATATCCATCAAATTCAGAATAAACTTCCTCTACAACTTTACTACTTTCTAATGATAAAATATGATCGTTTTTACTAACCTTTTGGAAATTGTTTACTTTTATTTCAACTACTTTTAAATCAGAACTATTAGCATCAATTTGAGGTGCAAATATTTTATTGATATTAAGTTTCATTTATTAAATTTTTAATTTTATAAAATATATCATCACTATTTAAAAGCACTTCTTTTTCAATTATTGGAGATGATGGAATAATAGATGTTTCTGAACCCAAAGTAAAAAATTGCCTTTTATTATATTTATCACTTTGAAATAAAAGAGAAGCTATTTCTGAACCAAATCCAAAACTATCTGTAGACTCTTCTACAGTAAAAATAGGGCCGATGTTATTTATTAAGTCATCAAATTCTTCTAAAATAAGTGGTGAAATTTTTCCTAAGCAAATAATTCTTACTGAAAACTCAAATTCAATATATATTTTTTTTACAGCTTCAAATACATGGTTTAACATTCCTCCATAGCAAATTATTGTAGCTTGATCATCAAAATCATTAATTGAAAATATATTATTAAAACTAGCATTTTTTGAAATTTTAAATAAAAAACTATCATAGTATTCGTCTGTAAATTTTGTCATATCAAAATTATAATCAATTTTGTTTTCAATAATCAATGTAGGTAAAAACTGATTATAGAAACAAAATTTATATAAATTTTTTAAATCTATAAATGGGTTTATTGCGTAAATAGTTAGATCTTCAATTCCAAAAAAATGCTTTTCTATTGACTGCGAATGTGTAGGGCCATAGCCTCTTCTCCCACCCATAGGTGTTCGTATTATTAAAGGGATTTTAATTTGTCCAAAATACATTTTATAAAATTTTGTAATGTTATTTAAAACTTGATCAAAAGTAAGACTTAAGAAGTCTCCAAACATAATTTCAATTACAGGATAATAACCTTTTGTAGCTATACCTCCAGCTACTCCGACTAATGCAGACTCACTTATCGGCGTATTGAATATTTGATTTTTAAATTTACTTGACAATCCTTTTGTAATTTTAAAAGCGCCACCATATGGATCCATAATATCTTCTCCAAACAAAATTATTTTTGAGTCTTCTGAACATAAGTCGTTAAAAACTTTATTAATATATTGGGCTAAAGTTTTAATTTTATTTTTTTTAAGAAATTCACTTAAATTAAAAGTTTGTACTTTGTATGTTTTTGTATTTAAATTGACTAAATTCTTATAATAATTATTTATTATTTTTTTGTTATTAAGCTTATTAGTATTAGTAATACATTTTAAAAATATTTTATTAATAAATTCTTTAGCATTATTTTTAATTTCGTTTATTTCTTTTATATTAAATCCTTTACAACTTTTTGATAGATTATCTCTATTAATTAAACTTTCTAATTCTGATTTTGACCTTGTGTCATCCCCTTTACTATGAGCAGCAAGTCGATTTGATTTGATAACTAAAAATTGAGGTTGATAATTTCTAACTTTAGAAATAATTTGTTTTGATACATCAATTAAATTAAAAACATCTGGATACTCTAAATAACTTAACTCACCATCAAAAGCTCTGATCTTATTAGCAATTGAACCAGATTGTACAGTTTTAGTTATGGTTGACTGTGATATATCATTATCTTCAATTACCACGAGTATTGGAAGATTATTTTTAATTGCTATATTTATCGACTCAAAGAGAATACCTTCTCCAAAAGATCCATCACCAATATACAGGCATACAATTTCTCTATTTTTTTTTAATTTATTGGCATAAGCAATTCCTACTGCTTGAGGAATATTTCCACCTAATATACCGTTTGAATAAAATCTATCTTTTACACATAAATGTTGACTACCGCCCAAACCACAGCAGACACCATTCTCACTACCTAAAATTTCATAAAGTAAACCTTCATAGTCTTTTATGAATGATAAAAAATGTCCATGACATCTGTGATTACTTAAAACAATATCTTTCTTATCTAGATTTGAGATTATACCTGTTGCATTAACCTCTTGACCAATACAAGTATGAGTAGTACCCGTTATTAGGCCTTTAGTAAAACTTTCTAGTAATTTTTCTTCAAAATAACGTATTTTGAATAATTCACTTATAATTTTTTTTTTTTCTAGTTTACTATTTGTCATTTTTATAAAGAATATATTCTACCAAAGAATTAATATTCGAAGCTGGGTGTGGATTTTTTGATATAGACATCATTTTGGGCCAATTAAATTTTATTGAAAAATTTGATAAATATTCTTCCGTTGCTAAAAATATTTCAAGTAGCTCAGATGATTTTATAATTGCTTTACTGCCAATAAGTTCACTGTAAATATCAAATTTTTTTTTTATCAATATTAAAATTATTTATTATTTTATTTTCTAAAAAATTAGATAATTTTTTTTTTGAAAGTTTCATTTTTATGCAATAATTCTAATTATTTTATTTTTATACAAAATTTCAGCTATTTTCACACATGTTTCATATTTAATATTCAGTATTTCTGATAACTTTATTAAGTCATTTTCTCCATCACAATATGCACAGAAGTTTGAAATATTTAGATTTAGTTCATCAATATGATCTCCTCCGATGTGATTAGTTAAGGAATATTTATTAAAAAAAGGCTCGCAAAATACATTTAATTTATATTTCCTATTACTTTCAAAAACATTGATAACTTTTTGATATAGTTTAAATGAAGTTTCGAAACCTTCTTTAGTTACCAATTGCATATTATCTAAAGATGTATGATATTCTTTATACCTCCCATGTCTTGTCCTCAAAATTGAGCCAATTGGTAAGTTAATATTAGGGCTTCCAAACTGCCTTTCATCAGCTCCTCTTGTTAGATAAGAGTAAAGTTTAAATTTTATTTTATTTTCTTTGAAAACAAATTTTGCAATTTTATCACTTATTGTATCACCATATTTAGTTTCAATATATGAATAATTCTTATTATCACCAACGCATGAAACTACATAACCGCCAACGACATTTTTTTTTAATTTTATTAAATTTTTATGAATATAGTATATTGAGCCAATCGTTTCAGGAACAAATATAATTCTATAAGAATAGTATGAATCTTTAATTGATTTAATATATCTGCTCAAAGCAGTTAAAAGAACTATTCCTGATGTTTCATTATTTGCCATTGATGGGTGGCATATATAAGTAGACAACAGGATTTCCTTTTTAGATTTACCTTTTTTTAAAAATTCTCCATAATACATTTTCCCCTTAAAAAATTTTGATTGAATACAAACATGATAAATTTCATTTTTTAACTTTTTAAATCGACTATGCTCCATGCAAAATCCCCATTTTTTATTATAATATGATGTCCTGTAAGGTATGCCTTTAGGGACTTTGGGATTAGTAAATATATTTTTTTTTAGTTCACTTAATTTTAAATTTTTATTTACAGATATCGAATAATTTAAAACGTATAGATTGTTAGTTTTGAAATTAATAATTTTATTTTTTTTTGTATCTTCAATATAAGCTTCTTTAACTTCCCATTCATCAGGAATGACCCAGTCAAAAACTTTAGTTCTTGAGGAAGCAAACTTTATTTTAATATCCTCATTAATTAACTTAATGAAATTCAAGGTATCCAAAGTACCTTTTCCTGTAATACTTCTATTATAATTAATTATTTTTTTTGCCCATTTCCAAATTTCTTCTCCAATTTTAATGTTCTTAATGGTCTTACTCATAAAAATTTGAAATCTTTAGGGTCATTATTAAAAATAAAATCAACAATAGATAAATTTTTAATAAAATTTTTTCCTTTCTGATCATAAAAATATTTTTTATATTCAAAATATTTTAACTTTATATCTTTATTAAAATAATTTGACTCAGATAAATATTCTTTTGAGCCTGGAGGACTTAGATACAAGTTTGCATTTACTTCTTTGCATAAATTATAAAGTAATGCATCTTTATTTAAATCAAGATTAAAATAAGATGAAACAATAAATTTTGTTTTAATTTTTAATTTATTACAAATCATTTTAATTAATTTAATATTTAAACTAGATATATTTTCATTATTTTGGATAAGAATTTTTTTTAAATCAAAATAGTGATCATTAAAATATTTTGTTTTGGAATAACAATGAAATAGAGTATTTAAATGTTTATTTTGCCAATTTTTAGAATAGTCTATTTTTACATTTTTTATTTTTTGATTAAATTTGCCTTTAGTATGTACTGGTACTGATAATAAAACTTTATTTTCACTGTTTCTTATAAAATTTCTTTGTTGCCATGATCTTTTATCAAATTGAACACAGTCTAAAAAAATAAATATGTCACTGTTTTCAATTAGTTTAAAATAACCTATCCATGGAAGATATGTAGGTTGCATTATACTTACAACGATCATCTTTGCCTAAAAATAGGTTTTATAATTCCACCATCAATATATTTATTTTCATTTTTATTTTTATAAATATTAGAAATTTTAGAAAAAACCTTTTCAAAAGCAAGAGAAGTAAATTTAAACTCCTTATTTCTATGAGAAAATGAGGGCATATTTATTCCAAAATATAACATATTATTTTTAATAAATTCTTGCATCATTATTGTTTTTCTTTTTCTATTTAATAATTCATTTTTTGAATTAAATGTAATTATTGATCTTGGTCCACTGGTTTTTAGGCATAAATATTTATCAAGTTCATTATCTTTAATATTTTTGTTAATTAATTTAGTTAGTTTTGAATTATATTCGTAAAGGTAAGGTATGATCTTTTTTGCTTTGATTTTATTTATTGTTGCAATACAAGCTGCTAAAGATAATGATTCACCCCCAAATGTACCTGAAAAAAAAATATTATCAAATTCCTTCATGTATTTTCGTTTTCCAGTAATACATGAAAGAGGAAAGCCATTTGCCATAGCTTTTCCCCAAGTAGATAATTCTGGTCGCACTCCAGATATTTTTGAAGCACCCTCTAAGTTATACCGGAATCCACTAACTACTTCATCAAATATTAGGAAAATATTATTTCTTGTACAAATCTCTCTTACTTCTTCTAAAAAAGAAATATCGGAATTCAAGTTATTAAAACTAAAAGGCTCCAAAATAACGCAAGCTACTTGATTTTTATTTTGATTAACAAGACTATAAAAAGAGTCAATGTCATTTCTAATAAAATTTTTGGTCAATTGTGTTATTTTTTCAGGAACTCCAGATTTTCTTGATGTTGTTCCCACATACCAATCATGCCAACCTCCATAACTGCAAGTGAGAACGATATCTTTTTTTGTAATGTGCCTAGATAATCTAATAGCAGCGGCATTTGCATCTGAACCAGTTTTTCCAAACTTAACCATTTCAGTATTGTCCAGAACATCTGTTAAAAGTTTGGCACACTCAACTTCTAAATAATGATTTAAAGAAAAAATTGTTCCTTCATTTATAGTTTTTAAAACCTTTTTATTTACATCATCATCTGAATATCCAAGAATTATTGGGCCAAGTGCCATTAAATAATCTAAATATTTATTATTATCTAAATCCCAGATCCAAGCTCCTTTAGCTTTTTTAACGAAATTTGGAGTATGATTATTTTGTGGCAATTGATGGGGTGCCTTTGAAAAAGTTTGAGAACCAGAAGGTATAATTTTCATTGCTAAATGCAATGTTTTTGCATTTTTATTAAAATTTTTTACCATTTTCTTGGATCAATCAATAATCTATTATTTGACTTAAATACAGAATAATCAATTTTGGATTTAGTATGATTTTTATTATAGGATTTAACTACTTCTTTATAATGTTGTATTGAGTTAAATCCACACACAATTTTATCAATATTATTCAAACTTTTTATAAATTTGATAGAAAAATCTAATTTATTGAGTTTATTTTCTTTTACATAATTATCAACTTTATTTAAATCAGAAAATGATGAAGGGATGCTCTCAATTAATTTGCCTTGCAAGAAAATTGATCTTGCATGAGTCTCAATATTATTTTTTTTCATATTATCTAATAATTTTATAAATCTTTGATCAACTATGTTCAAAGGAAATTGAATAATATTTATTTCACTTATATTTTTAAATCTATAATAATCTCTTGGATCATAAATTGATATTCCAATTTTTTGAAAATAGTTTGTTTTGTAATTATTTAATATTTCAAAAATATATTTTAACTCTTTTTTTGTAAATAGAAAACTATCATGTATTAATAAAGCATATATTTTTCTAAGTTTTAAATTTTTTAATATTTTATTAATTTTTTTCTCTATATTTTTCTCATTAATTTTTAATTTACTAAGTGAAATTTTGGAAATTACATTGAATTTATGTAATTTTTTATATTTACCTATAATTTTTTCAGATTTATAATTATGCGCTGTATCTATAAAATTGTTTTTATCTCTTAATGCTAAACTTAAAAAATTATCAACAGTATTTAAATCAAATTCTTCTGAATTAGTTACTCCATACTTAGAGCCAATTTGAGCTGTACCTATACAAATATTCATATATATATAATTTATAAACTAATGTTTTTCCTTAATGTATTAAAAAGTTTAATTTTCCAATATCCTAAACTTTTTTTTTCTAATCTGATTGTATTTATAATTCTTGGATTTATAGAAATAATTACATTGGTTTTTATTGGGTCATTCAGCTCTTATATATTTGAAAATGACATAAGTAATAATAAAATTATAGGGTTATTAATAAATTATTTAAGCAAATATTTGAGTATAGAGTTTTTTTTATTATTATTCGTTATTGTATTTATACTTAGGTCAATAATTGAAATTCTATCAAACTACATACTTTTAAAATCAAAATATTTTTTAATTGAATCAAATATTATTAAAACATTTAATAGTATTACAAAAACAAAATTTAGTTTTTTTAAAAAATTCAATAAAGCCGAAACTCTTAATATTTTGAACAAAGAGATGCTTAAAATTGGTGACTCATATTCAACATTAATTAGAATGACAAAACCTTTAATACAAATACCTATGATAATAATTATTCCTTTGATAATTGCTACAAAAGAAATTATTTTTTTTGGAGTAGTATTATTTCTATTCTCTATACCAATTTTTTTTTTAGGTAGACTAGCTTCTAAACTTGGAACAGAGGATTTAAATACAAGTAATTCATTTTCAAAAAAATTATATGATACATTAAAAATGTTTAGTGCAATAATAGGTTTAGGTTTTGAAAAAAAAGCTTCAAAAGAAATTGAAGAAAATTTTATGTTTCACAAAAAGGCTGCTATCAAATATCATTTGTTAAGTTCATCAATTGGTCTTTTGTATATGCCAATAGGTGTTATTGTAATTGTTTTATTTTTTTATTTTTTCAAAAATACTGGAACAGACATTGCGATTTTAAGTTTAATTTTTTACTCATTTTATAGATTAATTCCAATGATTGGTGCAGTTCTATCAAATAAGACAGAATTAGAAGGTTATTATCCAGCTCATCAAAAAATAAATGAAATCAAAAAATTTTCATCTAATGAATACTACAACCATAGTGGAAACATAAATATAAATCATATACGTAATATTCAATTAAAAAATACTGATTACAGTTATGATAATAAATCAAATGTTTTAAGTAATATTAACCTTACAATCAAACAGAATAAAATTTTGTGTATTACAGGCCATTCTGGATCAGGCAAATCAACTTTAATAGACATAATAATTGGAAATATAAAACCCCAATCTGGCATGATAATTATAGATAATATACATATCGATAGAATTAATTTAGACTCTTATAAAAAAAAGATATCAATTGTTCCTCAACATACTGAATTTTTTAATGCATCAATTTTAGACAATTTAAGATGGTTTAATCCAGAAATTTCTATGAAAGAATTAGATGAAATACTTCAAAAAACTGATTGCAAAAGTTTTATTTCTAAGTTTAGTCTTGGTTTAGAAACAATCATTGGAGATCAAGGTATTGAGTTGTCCGGTGGTGAAAAACAAAAACTTTCAATTGCAAGGGCGCTTACCCGTAATCCTGAATTAATAATTCTAGATGAACCAACAAGCTCAATTGATAATTTATCAGAAAAAAATATTCTACAATTAATGAAAACAATTTCTAAGAATACTACTTTAATAATTGTAACTCATAAAAAAAGTAATTTAGAAATCTCTGATAATATTATATTTTTGAATAATGGTGAAATTAGCGGGTATGGTAAATATCAAGGTTTACTAGATAAGAATGCAGAATTTAAAAGATTCTTCAGCTCTTAATCTTTTTCGCATCATTTAAAAATTGTTTTACAGTATTAATTG